>Ga0308172_1000284_pt1 | contig 80215 bp, 71 predicted proteins | sample PhyGR2_FD_202134 | JGI IMG/M metagenome (GOLD analysis project Ga0308172, IMG submission 202134) | Phyllosphere microbial communities from UC Gill Tract Community Farm, Albany, California, United States - DLSLSG.R2 | ecosystem: Host-associated > Plants > Phyllosphere > Unclassified | place: USA... | reverse complement strand
TCGGTGATACCGGCGATCTTGATGTCCATCTGGAGCGAGGTGATGCCCTCGGAGGTGCCCGCCACCTTGAAGTCCATGTCGCCCAGGTGATCCTCGTCACCCAGGATGTCGGACAGGACGGCGAAGTCCTTGCCTTCCAGGATCAGGCCCATGGCGATGCCCGAGACCGGACGCTTCAGCGGAACGCCCGCATCCATCAGCGACAGCGAGCCGCCGCAGACGGTGGCCATCGACGACGAGCCGTTCGACTCGGTGATGTCGCTGGTCACGCGGATGGTGTAGGGGAATTCCTCCTTCGACGGCAGCACCGGGTGCAGCGCGCGCCATGCCAGCTTGCCATGGCCGATCTCGCGACGGCCCGGCGCGCCGAAGCGGCCCACTTCGCCGACCGAATAGGGCGGGAAGTTATAGTGCAGCATGAAGTGCTGGTAGGACAGGCCGTTCAGCCCGTCGATCATCTGCTCGGCATCCTTGGTGCCCAGCGTGGTGGTCGCGATCGTCTGGGTCTCGCCGCGGGTGAACAGCGCCGAGCCGTGCGAACGCGGCAGGAAGTGGACCTCGGCCTCAATCGGGCGGATCTGGGTGGTCGAGCGACCGTCGATGCGGCGGCCGTCCTTCAGGATCGCGGTGCGGACGATCTCGGCTTCCAGCTTCTTGACGAGCTTGGCGGCGACGAGCTGCTCCTGCGGGGTGCGCTCGGCCATGGCGGCCTTCGCCTTGGCGCGGGCCTCGCCCAGCGCGGTCTGGCGCTGCTGCTTGTCGGTCAGCTTATAGGCGGCGGTGATGTCCTTGCCGACCAGCTTCTTCAGCTCGGCCTTCACGGTCTTCTGGTCGTCGCCGACCTTCAGTTCCCACGGGTCCTTGGCGGCCTGCTCGGCGAGATCGATGATCGCGTCGATGATCTGCTGCGACGCCTTGTGCGCGAACATGACCGCGCCCAGCATGACCTCTTCGGAGAGCTCCTTGGCTTCCGACTCGACCATCATCACCGCATTGTGGGTGGCGGCGACGACCAGGTCCAGGTCACCGGCCAGCGCCTCGGCGTCGGTCGGGTTCAGCTGATACTCGCCATCGACATAGCCGACGCGCGCCGCGCCGATCGGGCCCATGAAGGGCACGCCCGAGATGGTGAGCGCGGCCGACGCGGCGACCAGCGCCAGGATGTCGGGCTCGTTCTCGCCGTCATAGGAGAGCACCTGGCAGATGCAGTTGATCTCGTTGTAGAAACCTTCGGGGAACAGCGGGCGGATCGGACGGTCGATCAGGCGGCTGATCAGCGTCTCACGCTCGGTCGCACCGCGCTCGCGCTTGAAGAAACCGCCGGGGATGCGGCCCGCCGACGAGAATTTCTCCTGATAGTGAACGGTCAGCGGGAAGAAATCCTGGCCTTCCTTCACATTCTTCGCGGCCGTCACGGCGCACAGCACTACCGTCTCGCCCAGCGTCGCGATCACCGCGCCGTCGGCCTGACGGGCCACCTTGCCGGTTTCGAGGGTCAGCGTCTTGCCGCCCCACTCGATGGCCACTTTCTTGGTATTGAACATGGAATATCCTTCACTCCGACGGGCCTATCCCGCCGGGGCCTATGGGTTGAGCCAAGATTGGCTCTGGAGGTCGACCGAATTGCCGATCCTCCGATCCTGCCCGACCCTATCGTCGGGTTTGATGACATAGAGGCTTTGGGGATGCGCCCTTGCGGCATCCGGTCGGCCCGGTGCTTCATACACCAGCCGATAAAAAAAGGGCACCCCCTGATGGGAGTGCCCTTTTTGGTCGCTTGGCGCGCCCCGCGTCTTACTTGCGCAGGCCGAGCTTGGCGATCAGCGCCAGATAGCGATCGCCATCCTTGTGACGCAGATAGTCGAGCAGCGAGCGACGCTTGTTGACCAGCATCAGCAGACCGCGACGCGAATGATTGTCCTTCGCATGGGTCTTGAAGTGCCCGGTCAGGTTCTGGATCCGCTCGGTCAGGATCGCGACCTGGACTTCGGGCGAACCCGTGTCACCCTCGGCGCGGGCATGGTCCTTGATGATTTCCTGGCGGCGTTCAGCAGTGATCGACATCGTGGTCCTTTCTTAATCGAGGTTGAAACCGCGCACGACCCGGACGTCCCCGTCCAGCGCCTCTACCAGCGCCACCGGGCGGTCGCCCAGCATCGCGAAATATTGGCCATCGTCAGCGGCAATCCCGACCAGCACACGCCCCTGACGGAGCGCCCCTGCCTGGTCGGGGTCGAGCGCGAGAGCCGGGATGTCGTCCAGCCCCGCCCTCAGCGGCAGGAGTATCTCTTCAAGCCCGCGCGCCTGCCCCATTTCGTTCAATTTGTCCAGCGATATCGCCGAGGCCAGGGTGAACGGCCCCGCCTTGATCCGGCGGAGCATGGTGACATGGCCCACCGTGCCCAGCGCCAGCGCGATGTCGCGCGCGAGGGAGCGGATATAGGTGCCCTTCGAGACATGCGCGGTGAGGGTGACCTCCTCCAATTCCTCCCCAAGCTCCGCTTGGGGAGGGGGACCATCCGCAGGATGGTGGAGGGGCGTCGCGTCAGCGACGGAATCGGTGGCGAGCGCGCCCGCCCCTCCACCACGCTCTCCGAGCGCGGTCCCCCTCCCCATCGGAGATGGGGAGGATTGAAGCGAATGAATCGTCACGCTGCGACTCGCCAGCACCACCTCTTCCCCGGCCCGCGCCAGGTCATAGGCGCGCTCGCCATCCACCTTCAGCGCGGAATAGGCGGGGGGCACCTGCTCGATCAGGCCGGTGAAGCGCGGCAACACCGCCTCCAGCGCCGCGCGAGTCGGGCGTACATCGCTCTCGGCGACGACCTCGCCCTCGGCATCCAGCGTCGATGTCTGCGCGCCGAAGCGGATGGTGAAGTCGTACACCTTGTCGCTGTCCAGCATCCGCCCGGCCAGCTTGGTCGCCTCGCCCACCGCAATCGGCAGCACGCCGGTCGCCAGCGGGTCGAGCGTGCCGCCATGGCCGACCTTGATCCCCTTGCCATAGCCGCCCTGGCGCAGCACGCGCTTGACCGCGCTCACCCCTTGCGTCGAGCCGAGCCCCAGCGGCTTGTCGAGTATGATCCATCCATGCATCGGACGGGCGTTAGTCGGGCTTGGCCCCTATCTCAAGGACGGCGCCTCAAGCACCGTGCCGCCCGCCAGCGCCTCGCCGAAATGGCGGCGGCACAAGGCGATGTAGCGGTCATTGCCGCCGATCTCGGTCTGCGCGCCCTCGGCGATCGCATGGCCCTGGCCATCGACGCGCAGGTTCATCGTCGCCTTGGCGCCGCAGACGCACACCGACTTGATCTCGCTGAGCGTGTCGGCCAGCGCCAGCAACCGCGCCGAGCCGGGGAAGAGCTGGCCCTTGAAATCGGTCCTCAGGCCATAGCAGAGCACGGGAATCCGGTGCCGGTCGGCCAGCCGCGCCAGCTGATCGACCTGTTCGGGCGTCAGGAACTGCGCCTCGTCGACCAGGATACAGGCCAGCGGCGTGCGTCCGTGCCGGTCGAGCGCGCAGGCCTCCAGATCGGTGGTCGCCTGGAACGGCGTCGCGGGCTGCGACAGACCGATTCGCGAGGCGATGGTGCCATAGGCGAAGCGATCGTCGATCGCGGCGGTGAACAGCATCGTGTTCATCCCCCGCTCGCGATAGTTGAAATCGGCCTGCAACAGCATGGTCGATTTCCCGGCATTCATGCTGGCATAGTAGAAATAGAGCTTGGCCATCCGCCGCCCTTATCGGAAGGGAGCCGCCATTTCGAGCATGGGACGAACCGGCATGTGGGTTGGCACGCGAATGGCGATGGCGGTGGCGGCCATAGGGATGGGCGGCGCCGGATCGGCAACCGCGCCCGGCTCGCTCGCCTATGGCATCGACCCCGCCCATGCGCGCGTGCAGGCAAAGGTCGGCTTTTTCGGCCTGGGCAGCAAGACGGCGCGTTTTCCCCGGCTGGAGGGTCGCGTCGCCCTGTCGGACCGGGATGCGCAAGCGGTGACGCTGGACGTGCGGATCGATGCGCAAGCGCTGGAGGCTGGGGATTCGCTGACCCGGTCCCGCCTGCGCGGGCCCGATTTCTTCGATGTCGAGCGATACCCCCGCGTGATCTTCCATGGCTCGACCATGACCCAGACCGGACCGCATGGCGCGCAGGTCGCAGGGACGATCACCGCGCGCGGCGTCACCCGTCCGGCGACACTGGCGGTCGACTTCTCACGAGACTTCGCCGCGATGACCGGGCGCGAGCCGGTGCATATCGCGGCGTCGACGCGGATCGACCGGCGGGACTTCGGGATGACCGCCTATCCGCTGATCGTCGGGCGACAGGTGACGATCACGATCGACGCCGATCTGGTGCCGGGGCGGGATTAGGCCGTTCCCAACGGCCGTTCCGGCTGACAGAGGTTCGCGCAGAGGCGCGGAGGACGCAGAGAGGCATTGCCCCCAACGCTTCCACCCCGGCGAAGGCCGGGGTCCAGTTGCCATTAACGGGCGGCGGTGCAGGATATCTGCCTCCCCCGCCCCGACGCAACGCGTCATCTACGACAGGGAGACTGGGCCCCGGCCTTCGCCGGGGTGGGGCGACGTTTGAACGTGGGGCGCTTCTTCTCTGCGCCCTCCGCGCCTCTGCGCGAACCTTTTCCCTTGGCCTTCGACTTCGCTCAGGCTGAACGGAGGTAAGGGAGCAGGAAAGCGATCACGCTTCCCCAGCATCCTCCTCCAAGTCCCGCGCGACCTTGGGCGAGCGGAGGAGCGAGTCGATATGGCTTCCCTCGTCGAAGCTCTCGTCCGCCAGGAACTTCAGCTTGGCGGCATATTTCATCTTCACCCGGTGCGCGACCTCGCGCTGGAGATAGGCGGTGTTGGTGCGCAGCGCCTTGATCACCACCTCCTCGTCCTTGCCGAGCAGCGGCTTCACGAAGACGGTGGCGTGGCGCAGGTCGGGCGACATGCGCACTTCGGTCACGCTGACCATATGCTTGGCGAGCGTCTCGTCATGCACGTCGCCGCGCGCCAGGATTTCGGACAGGATGTGGCGCACCTGCTCGCCGACGCGGAGCAGGCGGACCGAGGGTTCGGCGGGGTTCTTGGCTTGGACCATGATAGTTCTTCTTCAAACGGAAATCGCGGCCGCCGGGCAGGCGACCGCGATCATGTCCGGCAGAGGTGGGCGGCAGGAGCGATCCCACCACCCTGACCGCATCAGAGCGAACGCTCGCGCAGTTCGACCTCGAAGGTTTCGAGATAGTCGCCCGCCTTGATGTCGGTGAAGTTCTGCGTGAACGTCACACCACATTCCAGACCGGCGCGAACCTCGGCGACATCGTCCTTGAACCGGCGGAGCGAGTTGATCTCGCCCTGGTAGATGATGACGTCGTTGCGCGTGATGCGCGCCTTGAGCGCCTTGCGGATGACACCCTCGGTGACCAGCAGACCGGCGGCCTTGCCGATCTTGCCCGCCGAGAAGACCTCGCGGATTTCGGCGCGGCCGACGACCGTCTCGAACGCCTCGGGGCCCAGCTCGCCCGCCATGCCCGCGCGGATTTCGTCGATCAGGTCGTAGATGACGTCGTAATATTTCAACGCCACCTTGTTCCGCTCGGCGATCTCGCGCGCCTTGGCGTTCGCACGGACGTTGAAGCCGATGATCGGCGCACCGCTGGCGGCCGCCAGCGTCACGTCCGACTCGGTGATGCCACCGACGCCCGAGTGCAGGATGCGTGCCTTGATGAGGTCGGACGCGATCTTGTTGATCGACGCCACGATCGCCTCGACCGTGCCCTGCGTATCCGCCTTGACGACCAGCGGATATTCCTTGGCCTGGTTCGCCTTCAGCGCCGAGAACATCGACTCCAGGCTGGCCGGGGCCGAGGTGGTGCGCTTCTGGAGCAGCACGCTCTGGCGGTATTCGGCGACCTCGCGGGCGCGCGCCTCGTTCTCGACGACCTGGAGGAGGTCGCCCGCCTGCGGCACGCCCGACAGGCCGAGGACCTCGACCGGCATCGCGGGTCCGGCTTCCTTCACCTGGCGCCCCTTGTCGTCGACCAGTGCACGGACCTTGCCGCTTTCGGCGCCGACGACGAACACGTCACCGACCTTCAGCGTGCCACGCGTGACGAGCACGGTCGCGACCGGACCACGGCCCTTGTCGAGCTTGGCCTCGACCACGCTGCCCTCGGCGGCGCGGTCCGGGTTGGCGGCCAGTTCGAGCAGTTCGGCCTGAAGCTGGATCTTCTCGATCAGCGTATCCAGACCGATCTTCTTGAGCGCCGAGACCTCGACGTCCTGGGTCTCGCCGCCCATGTCCTCGACCTGCACGTCATGTTCGAGCAGGCGTTCGCGGACGCGCTGGGCATTGGCGTCGTGCTTGTCGATCTTGTTGATCGCCACGATCATCGGCTTGCCCGCCGCCTTGGTGTGGTTGATCGCCTCGATCGTCTGCGGCATCAGCCCGTCATCGGCCGCGACCACCAGCACCACGATATCCGTGACGTCGGCACCGCGCGCGCGCATCTGGGTGAAGGCCTCGTGGCCCGGCGTGTCGAGGAAGGTGATCTTCGACTTGTCCTTCAGCGTGACCTGATAGGCGCCGATATGCTGGGTGATGCCACCGGCTTCGCCGCGCACCACATCGGTGCCGCGCAGCGCGTCGAGCAGCGAGGTCTTGCCATGGTCGACATGGCCCATGATCGTCACGACCGGCGGGCGCGGCTGCAGGCTCTCGGCCGCATCCTCGCTGGTGTCGAGCGCCAGATCGATGTCGCTGTCGGAGACGCGGACGATGTTGTGGCCGAATTCGGTCACCAGCAGCTCGGCCGTATCCTGGTCGATGGTCTGCGTCATGGTGACGGGCATGCCCATCTTGAACAACGCCTTGACCAGATCCGCGCCCTTTTCGGCCATACGGTTGGCGAGTTCCTGGACGGTGATCGCCTCGGGCACCTGCACGTCGCGGACCTGCTTGACCTGCGGCTCGCGCGGGCCACCAAAGCCACGCTTTTCCTTTTCGCGGGCACGCTTCAGCGCGGCGAGCGAACGGGCGCGGGCGCCGTCTTCGTTCAGGGCGCGCGTGACGGTCAGCTTGCCGCCGCGACGCTCGTCACCCTTGCGGTCGCGCTGCTGCGGACGGCCCGGAGGCGCGTTGCGCGGCGTCGGCTGGCCCGAGGGCATCGAACGCGGTGCGCCGCCCGACGGAGCCGAGGCGGTGGTGTTGGTCGGCGCGCTGGCGGCCGGAGTCGCGGCTGCGGCGGGCGCAGGCGCGGGCTTGGGCGCGGGCTTCGGAATCTCGGGACGCTGCACCGGCGAGAAGCGACGCGGCGCGGGCATCGAGGGATCGCGACCCAGGATCGGCGGCGTCGGCACCACCGGAGCGGGCGCAGGCGCAGGCTTCGCCGCCACCGGAGCGGGGGCGGGCGTCGGGGCCGGCGCGGGGGCAGGAGCCGGTGCCGGTGCCGGGGCGGGTGCCTCGACCTTGGGCTCTTCCGCCTTGGGCTGCGGCGCCGGGATCACCGGGCGTTCGACCGGACGGAAGGGGCGCGGCTGGACCGAGATGGTCGGCGCGGCCGGAGCCGGGGCGGGTTCCGCCGCAGCGACAGGCGCGGGCGCCGGGGTCGGCTCGGGCGCGGGCGCAGGCTCGGGAGCCGGTTCCGGCGCGGGCGGCGGGGCGGCGGCAGCCTCGGCGGCGGCACGCGCGCGCTCTTCGGCCCGCGCACGCTCGTCCTCGGCGCGCTGCTGACGCTCGGCGTCCTCGCGACGACGAATCTCTTCCTGCATGGCGAGGCGCTGTTCCTCGGCTTCACGCAGCAGGCGCGCCTGGCGCTCCTGGGCCGTCTCGTTCGACGGCACCGGGCGACGCGGTGCGACCGGCGCCGCGGCGACGGGCGCTGCGGGCACGGGTTCGGGGGCCTGCGCGGGGGCGGCCGTCTCCGGCGCTCCCCCCTGCGGGCCCAGGACGCGACGGCGCTTCGTCTCGACGATCACGGTGTTCGAGCGGCCGTGGCTGAAGCTCTGCTTCACCTTGCCGGTCTCGACCGTGCGCTTCAGCCCCAGGGGCTGGCGCATTCCGAGTTTCGGCTTGTCGTTGTCGGTCTCGCTCACTCAAAATCCTCGTGTACGGTCACGGCCGGTCGGTCACCAGTAAGGTCGGACGCCGATGCGCCTTGCGAGGCCGTTTCGCAAGGCGTTGCCACAGGGTCGGGTCCGATAAAATGCAGCCAGCGGTCGAGCGCTTCGCTCACCCGCTTTGCCGCGTTACGATCTGTCAGGCCGATGTGTACCACATTTTCGCGGCCCAACGCCAATGACAATATGGGGCGTGTGGCGGGCAACGCCAACCCCTTCAGATCGGAACCTTCACGGTCCGATCCGACGCGCCACGCCTGCGCCAGCTTGCGACAGCCATCCTCGCCCGCATCCGCGGCGTGATAGAGCGCGTGCAGCTGTCCCGAGCGCGCCGCCGTCGCGATCTTGTCCGATCCGGTCAGCAATAGCCCTGAGCGCGACTCGAGTCCCAGCCGGTCGAGCGCATTGCGCTCCAGCGCGGCGGTGATCAGCGCGGGCAGGTCATCGGGGATCGCAAACTCGCCCGTCTTGAACGCGCGCGCCAGTGCCCCCTTCAACCGCCCCTTCGCCATCGCGGTTTCCAGCTCGGCGCGGGTCACGCCGATCCAGCCGCCCCGCCCCGGCGCTTTCGCACGGACATCAGGCAGCACCCGCCCGTCGGGCGCCAGCGCCAGACGGATCAGGTGCGGACGCGCGTCATGCTCGCCCGACAGGATGCAGCGGCGGACCGGCCCGTCGATCGAATCGCGGGCCGCCTTCGCGGCGTCTCTGGGGCCCCGGCCCTTCTTGGCCGGAGCATTATTTACGCCAGCGCGCTCATTGTCCCGGTTCCGCATGCGCGTCTCCCCGGGATGGCGTGGCAGGGGCATCACGGTCGACAATCAACTGACCGCCCGCGCCGTAATTTTCGGTGGAGACCTCCTCGATCACGATCTGGACGGCGGCCGGGTTCTTGCCCAGCCGCTCCACCAGCGAACGAGTCACGTCGGCGACGATCTCGGCCTTTTGCTGCTTGGAGGCGGTGCCCGCCAGACGGATCGAGACGAACGGCATCAGGCTTCGTCGCCCTCCGCCTGCGCCGCCTCGACGGCGGGCTCGTCCTCGTCGCCGAACCAGTGCGCGCGCGCGGCCATGATGATCTCATTGCCCTGCTCGTCGCTCAGGCCGTACTCGGCCAGGATGCCGCCCTTGGGCGCGGCACGCGGGGTGTCGTCACCACGACGACGCGGCTCGGCGCGCTTCTTCTCGACCAGTTCGTCGGTCGCGAGATCGGCGAGATCGTCGAGCGTCTTGATGCCCGCCTTGCCCAGCGTGACCAGCATCGCCTCGGTCAGATAGGGCATCTCGGCCAGCGCGTCCTCGACGCCCAGGCCACGACGCTCGTCGCGCGCCGCCTGTTCGCGGCGGTCCAGCGCTTCCTGCGCACGGCTTTGCAGCTCCTGCGCGAGATCCTCGTCGAAGCCCTCGATCGCGGCCAGCTCGTCCAGCTCGACATAGGCGACCTCTTCCAGCGCGCCGAAGCCCTCGGCGACCAGCAGCTGGGCCAGCGTCTCGTCCACGTCCAGTTCGTTCTGGAACATCTCGGAGTTGGCGACGAATTCCTTCTGGCGCTTCTCGGACGCGTCGGCCTCGGTCAGAATGTCGATCGCCTTGGCGGTCAGCTGGCTGGCGAGACGGACATTCTGACCGCGACGACCGATGGCGAGGCTGAGCTGATCGTCGGGAACGACGACCTCGATCCGGTCCTCTTCCTCGTCGATCACGACGCGGCTGACGTTCGCGGGCTGGAGCGCGTTGACCACGAAGGTCGCGGTGTCGGGCGACCAGGGGATGATGTCGATCTTCTCGCCCTGCATCTCCTGCACGACGGCCTGGACGCGGCTGCCCTTCATGCCGACGCAGGCGCCGACCGGGTCGATGCTCGAGTCGTGGCTGATGACGCCGATCTTGGCGCGGCTGCCCGGATCGCGCGCGGCGGCCTTGATCTCGATGATGCCGTCATAGATTTCGGGCACTTCCTGCGCGAACAGCTTCTTCATGAAGTCCGGATGCGCGCGGCTCAGGAAGATCTGCGGCCCGCGATTCTCGCGGCGCACGTTCAGGATCAGCGAGCGGATGCGGTCGTTCACACGGACGACTTCGCGCGGGATCTGCTGGTCGCGACGGATCACGCCCTCGGCGCGGCCCAGGTCGACGACGATGTGGCCGAACTCGACGCGCTTGACGACGCCGGTGATGATCTCGCCCTGGCGGTCCTTGAACTCGTCATACTGACGGTCGCGCTCGGCGTCGCGGACCTTCTGGAAGATGACCTGCTTGGCCGCCTGCGCCGCGATGCGGCCGAATTCGATCGGAGGCAGCGGATCGACGATGAAGTCGCCGACGCTCGCGCCCTTTTGCAGCTTCTCGGCCCCCTTCAGGTCGATCTGCTTGTAATAGTCGTCGACCTGCTCGACCACCTCGACGACGCGCCACAGGCGCAGGTCGCCCGAATTCGGGTCGAGCTTGGCGCGGATGTCGTTCTCGGCACCGTAGCGCGCGCGGGCGGCGCGCTGGATCGCGTCCTCCATCGCCTCGATGACGATGCCCTTGTCGATCATCTTTTCCGAGGCGACCGCATTCGCGATCGCGATCAGTTCCGCCTTGTTGGCGGAAATGGCGGTAGCCATCAGTGCCGTCCTTCCGTGGTGGCGCCGTCCTGTTCGGGCGCGTCCTGATAATAAACCTCTTCCGCGCCATCCAGGGACAGCGGCACCGTCGCGGCGATCAGCCGGTCGGTCATGACGAGCTTGGCGTCCTCGATCGCGGCGAAGGGCAGTTCGTGGCGAACCCCCTCGGCATCGGTGATCGCCACCGTCTCGCCCTCGACCCCGTTCAGGTCGCCCTTGAACTGCTTGCGGCCGTTCAGCTTCTCGGCGAGCGTGATCCGCGCCTCATGCCCCGCCCAGTCGGCGAAGTCCTTCAGCCGGGTCAGCGGGCGGTCGATACCGGGCGAGGACACCTCCAGCCGGTACGCATGGTCGATCGGGTCGCGGCCCTCGGCCTCCAGCGCGTCCATCACGTCCGAGATGCGGCGCGACAGGTCGGCGCAATCGTCGATGTTCAGCTGGCGCGTGTCGGGACGCTCGGCCATCACCTGCAACGTGGGGTCCGACGTGCCGCCATACATCTTCACGCGCACGAGCTCGAAGCCGAGCGCCTTGGCCTCGGGTTCGATGAGTTGCGTCAGAAGGGCGATGTCCGCCATGAAAGCTCCAGATGTGCCGGTGCGCTGCCGCGGAACCCGTCCCGCAGCCTCTTTCACCCGACGATGTAAGAGAATGCCGCATTCTATACACATATCCCCCTGACGAAACAAGCATCCATGCCGAAGCGTTGGCGGCCCATCGGGCCGACAGGGCCAACCGGGAGAGTAGATCATGAAACTGCCGTTGCTCGCCGCCTTGCCGGTGGCGCTTCTCGCCTGTTCGGGCAACGGGCCGGGGCCCGACGAGACCGGAAACGCCCCGCCGGTCGCGGTGACGCCGGGCGGCACGCCGACGCCGACGCCCTCCCCCTCGGCCACCCCGCCCGCCACCGTGGTCGACGGCCAGCCCTTTGGCCGCACGGTCGTCGCCGATTTCGACGCGCCCTGGGCGATGACCTTCCTGCCCGACCGGCGGATGCTCGTCACCGAGAAGGACGGCCGGATGCTGCTGGTCGCCGCGGACGGGCAACAGCGCCAGACGATCGCGCGGATCGGCGTCGATTCGGCGGGCCAGGGCGGGTTGATGGACGTGGTCCTCGCCCCCGATTTCGCACAGAGCGGCCGCGTCTATTTCAGCTATTCGGCCGCGACCGAAGGCGGCAAGCATGTCGTGCTGGCGCGCGGCACGCTGCGTGAAACGAACGGCACCGCGCAGCTGGCGGGCATCGAGACCCTGTGGAGCGCCAGCCCCGCCGTCACCGGCGACGGCCATTATTCGGGCCGCATCGCCTTCTCCCCCGACGGCCAATATCTGTTCTTCACCGCTGGCGACCGGCAGAAATTCACCCCCGCGCAGGATCCCAAGGCGACGCTGGGCAAGGTCCTGCGCCTGACCCCGGACGGCAAGCCCGCGCCGGGCAATCCGCTGGCCGCCCAGGGTTTCGATCCGGCCGTCTGGTCCTATGGCCATCGCAACCTGCTCGGCCTCGCCTTCGACGCCTCGGGCAACCTTTGGGAGCAGGAAATGGGCCCCAAGGGCGGCGATGAGGTCAATCTGATCCTGCCGGGCCGCAATTACGGCTGGCCCAATGCCTCCAACGGATCGCATTATGACGGGCGCGACATTCCCGACCACCGCGCGGGCGATGGCTATGAGGCGCCCAAGGTCTCGTGGAACCCGGTGATCTCGCCGGGCGGGCTGATGATCTATTCGGGGTCGCTCTTCCCGCAGTGGCGCGGCGACGCCTTTATCGGCGGGCTGTCGAGCAAGGCGCTGGTCCGCGTCGACCTGAACGGCACCAGCGCGGCCAAGGGCGACCAATGGGACATGGGCGCGCGCATCCGCGAGGTCGAGCAGGGGCCCGACGGCGCCATCTATGTACTGGAGGATGGCGGCGAATCGCAGGGGCGGCTGATCCGCCTGACACCCGCCGCCTGATCGCACCGACCCGCAAGGCGGGGCCGCCCGGACGCTGGCCGGGCGGCCCTGCGGCAATACCATTTGCGATATTCTACGATACCACTTGACCTCGACGGTCCATCCCGCCGATCCAAGCGTATAACAGGGAGCGGATGGGGGTCCGCTTCACAAGGGAGATGGATCATATGCGAGCGGTGCCGCTCCTGTCGCCAGAGCGCGGGCGACCTGCCGATGGGCATGCCCGCGACGCCCGCCTGTCGCGCGGCCTGTCGGGCACCAATCTGGAGCGGGCGGGCGATTATAATCTGCGCACCGTCCTGCAGGTCATCCGCTTCCACCGCGAAACCACGCGAGTCGCGATCGCCAACGAAACCGGGCTGACGCCGCCGACCATCGCCAACATCACCGGCCGCCTGACCGATATGGGGCTGGTCCGCACCGCCGGGCGGCTGCATGGCGGGCGCGGCCAGCCGGCGCTCAAGATCGAGCTGTGCCCCGAGGGCGCCTTCGGGATCGGGCTGACCATCGACCGCGACCATCTGTCGCTCGCGATCCTCGACCTGAGCGGCACGGTGCGCGCCCGCGCCACCCGCGAGATCGCCTTTGCCGGGCCGGACGAGGTGGTGGCCTTCCTGCGCGAGACGCTGGACGCGGCGCTGGCCGAGGGGGCGGTCGACCGGGCGCGCATCCTGGGCGTCGGCGTCGCCATGCCCGACGGGCTCGGCCGCTCGCTGCCCGACCAGCCCGAGGATTATGCCCAGTGGGACGCGGTCGACCTCGACGCGCTGCTCGCCCCGGTGCTGCCCTGGCCGGTCCTGCGCGACAATGACGCCGCCACCGCCGCGCTGGGCGAGGCGCAATATGACGAGACATTCTCCTGCCCCAGCTTCTTCTACCTGCTGATCACCGCGGGGCTGGGCGGCGGGCTGATCATCGACCGCTCCTATCATCGCGGCGCGCATCGCCGGTCGGGCGAGATCGGGCTGATCCCCGATCCCAGCGCCGGGCGCGCCGGGGCGATCGTGCAGGATACCGTGTCGCTGGCGGGCCTGCGCGTCCGGCTGGCGGCAGCGGGCCGCGCCTTCGGGTCCCCCGAGACGCTGGGCGAGCATGACGATCCGGTCGTCTGCGCGGTGATCGACCAGTGGGTCCAGGACTCGGTCGCGGCGCTGACCCAGCCCTTCGTCGCGGTCACCACCCTGTTCGACCCCGACGCCATCCTGATCGGCGGACGCCTGCCCGGCTGGCTGATCGTCCGGCTGGCCGATGGGCTGAAACAGGCGCTGGCCGCGATCGAGCTGCCCGCCCGCCCCGAAATCCGCCCCGCCCGCATGGCGCAGGACGCCCCCGCCATCGGCGCGGCGATGCTGCCCTTCATGGACCGGCTGCTGCCCTCCGATTCTATCCTGATCCAGGCCGGGCGGGGCTGAGGGACACCCCTTCGTTCAGGCCGAACGGACGGGGGCGCGCATAGAAAAAGGCCCGCCCCCCGGAGGGAGCGGGCCTCGCCAGGTCTGGGACCTGCGGATCAGCCCGCCATGTCTTCCAGTTCGCGACCCCGGGTTTCGTTCACCATCGCCTTGACGAAGAAGAACGACGCCGCCGCGAAGAAGGCATAGCCGAAATAGGTGATGCTGAGCCCCGGCGACACCGCCAGCGCGGGGAAGCTGACCGAGATCGCGGCATTGGCGATCCACTGGGCAAAGCCCGACACCGCCAGGCCCGATCCGCGAATCTGGTTGGGGAACATCTCGCCCAGCATGACCCACATGACCGGGCCCCAGCTGGCGTTGAAGAAGATGACGTACAGGTTCGCCGCGACCAGCGCGATCACGCCGTTGTTGCCCGGCAGGGTCACGCCGCCGTTCGCGCCGGTGACGGCGGTCGAAAAGGCATAGGCGACGATCGCCAGCGTCACCGCCATGCCCGCCGAGCCGATCAGCAGCAGCGGCTTGCGCCCGATTTTGTCGACGGTCGCGATGGTGAACAGGCAGGCGCCGATCGACAGCACGCCCGACAGGATGTTGGTCTGGAGCGCGTAATCCTCCGAGAAGCCGACCGCTTCCCACAGGGTCGCGCCATAATAGAAGACGACGTTGATGCCGACGAGCTGCTGGAACACCGCCAGGCCGATGCCCGCCCACAGGATCGGGCGGATCCGGCCGGTCGCCTTGTCGACCAGGTCGGACAGCTTGGGCTTGTGCTGGTCGGCGGCCAGGCTGCCACGAATATCGGCGACCTTGCGGGTCGCCTCGGCCTCGCCGAACAGCTTGGTCAGCACGGCATGCGCCTCGGCATCCCGGCCCTTGGCGACCAGGAAGCGCGGGCTTTCCGGGATGATCGACAGCGCCGCGAAATAGATCGCCGCCGGGATCGCCTGGAGCCAGAACATCCAGCGCCAGGCGGGGAAGCCCAGCCAGAATTCGGCGGTCGAGCCACCGGCATAGCGGGCCAGCGCGAAATTGGCGACGAAGGCGCCGGTCAGGCCGGTGATGATCATCACCTGCTGCACGCTCGACAGGCGGCCGCGAATCGAGGCCGGGGTCACTTCGGAGATATAGACCGGCGAGATCACGCTGGCCGCGCCGACGCCCAGGCCGCCGATGATGCGCGCGAGGATGAAGATCGCCGAGCTGCCCGCCGCACCGGCCAGCAGCGCGCTGACCAGGAAGAGCCCGGCGGCCAGCATCATGACGTTGCGGCGGCCGATCGCGTCGGCCAGACGGCCTGCGCCGAACGCGCCGATCGCCGAGCCGACCAGGATCGCGCCGACATTGACGCCGACGCCCAGGCGGCCGAGGTCGAACGCGGCCTCCAGCCCCTTCTGGGTGCCGTTGATGACGCCCGAGTCGTATCCGAACATGAAACCGCCGATCGTCGCGACGACGACGATGGCGGCGATGAATCCATGGTTGACGCTGCCTGCGGTCAACCCTCTCGCATTATCGGTCACTCGGGCCCTCTCCTCGTCGCTGCGTGGCGTCTTCGCCTATCCGCACGAACTCGTCCTGTCACCGGTCCAAGATGCGACCGGCCTTCCGTGGTAACGCTATCTTAAATCATCGCTTCGTCAAGCGGGCGCGCGCGCATCCTGTCCCATGCCGGACGGATTCGCGGCGGCCGCCCGCGCCGTCGTCAGATTTCGCGCGGGCGGCGGCGCGGCGCGGCATCCGACTGGCGGCGAATCAGGCTGTAATCCAGCAGGCGATGGTCGACCGCCTCGGCGCTTTTCTGGCGGATCACGGTCGCGATCATCTCCACCGCCGCGCGGGCCATGTCGGCGATCGGCTGGTGGATGGTGGTCAGCTCGGGCCAGATGGTGGTCGACAGCGTGGTGTCGTCGAACCCGCAGACCGTCAGGTCGCTGGGCACGTCCAGCCCGCGCCGATGCGCCACCGCGACCGTCGCCGCCGCCATGTCGTCGTTCGACGCGATGATCGCGGTCGGCGGTTCGGCCAGGTCGAGCAGCCGCTCGGCGGCGTCCAGCCCCGAGCGATAGGTATAGAGGCCCGGCGCGACCAGCGCCTCGTCAAAGGGCACGCCCGCCGCCTCCAGCGCGGCGCGGAACCCCTCATACCGGCGTGCGCTGGCCGAAAGATTGGGATTGCCGCAGATGAAGCCGATCCGGCGATGGCCCAGCGTCATGACGTGGCGCGTCATCTCCTCGGCGGCGGCACGGTCGTCGATCTGGACCGCCATGGTCGTGCCGGGCATCTCCTGGGCGGGCACGCCGGTCGCGACGACGATGGCGGGCACCCCCGCCTCGCCCAGCAGCGACAGGACCGCATCCGCCTCGCACAGGGGCGGCGGCAGGATCACGCCGTCGATCCCGCCCGCGATCAGGTGCCGGGCGACCTCCACCTCATGCTCGCCGATCTCGCACTTCTCGACCACCATCTGGATGTCGAGGCGCGAGGCCTGGTCCAGCGTGCCGAGCAGGAATTCGCTGAGAAAGCCCTGGCTGGGGTTGCTGTACAGCATCCCCACCCGGATCTGCGCCGCGCCCGCCAGGCTGCGCGCGGCGGGGTTGGGCGCATAGTTCAGCTGGGCGATCGCCGCCTCGACCTTTTCGCGGGTGGCGGGGCGGACATTGGCCTCGTTGTTGATGACGCGCGAGACGGTCATCAGCGACACGCCCGCCGCGCGCGCGACATCGCTGATCGTGGGAGCGCTGCTGCCGCGGCGCGAGGTCCTGATGCTCATAACGTTTACGCTTCCACCTTTCGGCGACGATACGCAATGCTTTGCGCTATTTTGGTCGGCTTAGTCCGATCCGGCCGCGCGGCTTGATTTCCCCCCGCCGCGCGGCTAGGGGCGACGCAGCATCAAGAGTCGGGCCGTCGCCCGGCACCAACCTGCCTCCCGGCAAGGTGGTGCCTCTCCCCTTCGGAGAGGGATGTGGCCAGACCGGCAACAACGGGACGATCAGCCACTTTCCTCATCCCGACTCGCCCATAGGCACGAAGGATTTGTGATGGACGCGGCCATTCCCCAACACCCTGCCCCCCAGCAATTCGCCAGCGACAATTATGCGGGCATCTGTCCGGAGGCCTGGGCGGCGATGGCCGAGGCGAACCAGGGCTATGTCCCCGCTTATGGCGAGGACCCGTTCACCGACCGCGCCGCCGACGCGTTCCGTACGCTGTTCCAGACCAAGTGCGAGGTGTTCTTCGCCTTCAACGGCACGGCGGCCAACTCGCTGGCGCTCGCCGCGCTCTGCCAGAGCTATCACAGCGTCATCTGCTCGGCCTCGGCGCATGTCGAAACCGACGAATGCGGCGCGCCGGAATTCTTCTCGAACGGCTCCAAGCTGCTGGTCGCGCAGACCGAGGACGGCAAGCTGACCCCCGACGCGGTACGCGCGCTGGCCACCGGCCGGTCGGACATCCATTTCCCCAAGCCGCGCGCGGTGACGATCACCCAGCCGACCGAGACGGGGCAGGTCTATACGCTGGCCGAAATCCATGCGCTGTCGGCGACCTGTCGCGAACTGGGGCTGCGGCTGCATATGGATGGCGCCCGCTTCGCCAATGCCTGCGCCGCGCTCGGCTGTTCGCCCGCCGACATGACGTGGCGCGCCGGGGTTGACGTGCTGTGTTTCGGCGGCACCAAGAACGGCATGGCGGTGGGCGAGGCGATCCTGTTCTTCGACCCCGTGCTGGCCGAGGATTTCGACTATCGCTGCAAACAGGCGGGGCAGCTGGCGTCCAAGATGCGCTACCTCGCCGCGCCGTGGATCGGGATGCTCGACACCGGCGCCTGGCTGTCCAACGCGACCCATGCCAATGACTGTGCCCGGCGGCTGGCCGACCGGGTGGCGGGCCTGCCCGGTATCGCGCCGATGTTCCCGGTCGAGGCCAATGCGGTGTTCCTGAGCGCGCCGCCCGCCATCCTCGAAGCCCTACGCGCGCGCGGCTGGCGCTTCTATACCTTCATCGGCGGGGGCGCGCGGTTCATGTTCGCCTGGGACGCCGATCCGGCGCGGGTCGACCAGCTGGGCGACGATATCGCGGCGGTCGCGATGGAGGGGCTGGAGGCGGCGTAAGCCGCCCGCCGGTCATCCGTCGGCAAGAGGCGGGGCCGCCAGCAGGCGGTCGAGCCACGCCTGCGCCTGCCGGGGCTCGCCGACCGCCTCGGGCCCGACCGGCCCGCGCGCGGCCAGGAACTCCGCATGAAGGTCGAACGGCGGCAGCCCCAGCTGCTCGCGCGCGTCGTCGATGCTCTCGCCGATCTCGGTCAGTTGCGCGACGACCGGCGCCGCCGCCGCCCGCGCCGCGCGATCCTTGCGATGATCGAACAGCCCCCATTTGCCCGCCGCCGTGGTGCGCAGCGCGGCGATCAGCGCCTCGCGATATTCGCCTTCCATATCCACGCGGTGCGCGTCGAGGCGAGCAAGTCGATCAGCCTTGGCCATGCCCATCCCCCTAAAGGGCGGCGCCCCGGTCCGCAATCCGGGGTGACCGGCGGTTCCGTCAACGGTCAGGCGGCGGGGTCCAGCGCGATCTCGACCCGGCGATTGCGCGCGCGGCCCGCGCTGTCGTCGCTGCCATCAGGCTTGGCATTGGGGGCGATGGGACGGGTCTCGCCCAGCGCGATCACCTCGATCCGCGTGGGCGCGATGCCCCGCGCCACCAGATAGTCGCGCACCGCCTCCGCGCGCTTGCGCGACATGCGGCGATTGGAGTCGTCATCGCCCTCGCTGTCCGAATGGCCCCGCAGGACGATCCGCCCTTGCCCCGCCGCCCGGTCGCCGGCCAGCCGGTCGAGCGCGGCGCGGGCCTCGGCGTTCAGCGCCGCGCCGCCCTGGGGAAAGCCGATGGTCGGGCCGACCCGGCCCGCGACGGCGTCCGACCGGGGCTCCGCCGGACGGGCGGGTGAAGCAGGCTCGGGCACTGGCACTTCGATCACCGTTCCCCGGCTGGCCGTTGCGGACGTGCGCTCGCGGCATCCGCCCAGCACCACCGCGAGCCCGATGATCGCCATCCACCCGCCCGATCGCACCCTCATTACCGTCCCTTTGCCCCAGGCGCACCCCTGCCCCCGTGGCGGCGGACCATAGGGACCGGCTTGCCGCGGTGCAAACCGCCGCGGCGCGTGGTCAGCCCGCCGTTTCGGCAGCCGGGGCCGCCCCGCGCTGCTCGCTCAGGATGCGCCATCCCGCCAGGAACAGCGCGGCGACCGCCGGTCCGACGACGATGCCGCTCAACCCCAGCAGCTCGATCCCGCCCAGCGTCGTCAGCAGCACGATCCAGTCGGGCAGCCCCGTGTCGCGCCCGACCAGGATCGGCCGCAGGATATTGTCGGCCAGCCCGATGACCAGCACGCCCGAAGCGACGACCACCGCCCCCTGCCAGACCGCGCCGGTCGCGAGCAGATAGATGGCGACCGGCCCCCAGATGATCGCCGGGCCGATCGCGGGGAGCAGCGCCGCGATCGCCATCAGCACGCCCCAGAGCAGCGCGGCGGGCACGCCGACGATCCAGAAGGTGATCGCGCCCAGCGCCCCCTGCACCAGCCCGACGATGACCGATCCCTTGATGGTCGCGCGCACCACCGCGACGAAGGTATCGACCAGCCGCGTCGCCACGCCCCGCTCCAGCGGCAGCGCGCGGACGAAATCGGGGCCCAGCCGGTCGCCGTCACGGATCAGGAAGAAGGTGACATAGAGCCCCACGCCAAAGGCCAGCGCAAAGGCGAAGGCGTTGCGCCCGATCGACAGCGCCTGGGTCGCGATCTGGCTGACGCTGCTGCTCAGCGTGCGCGAAACGCGCGCCTGAAGCCCCTCGAAACTGCCGACGCCCGAATTGTCCATTGCCTGGCGCAACCGCTGGGGAAGCGCGTCGCGGACCTGCTGGAAATATTGTGCGAAGTCGATCTGGCCGCTGCGCATCTTCAGATAGACGCCCGACGCCTGGTCGACGACCATGCTGCCGATCAACAGGGTCGGCACCACCACGGCAAAGGTGATGATCAACATGGTCAGCCCGGCGGCGAGATTGCGCCGCCCGCCGGTCTTGGTCAGCAGCCACTGGAACAGCGACCGAAACAGAATCGCCGCCAGCCCCGCCCAGAGCAGCGCGATCAGAAAGCCCGAAATCACCGCGATCAGGCCGATGGTGACGATCGCCAGGAAGAGGATGAATCCCCCTCGCTCGATCCTCTGGCGGTCGATGTTCATATGGCCCTCCCCTTCATGCATCGCGGCGTAACCGTCACGATCCCGCAACGGTTCCGCGATCCCTGTCGGCGGGATGACGGGGATGACAGGATGGAAAAGGCTCTTGCCCTGCCCCGCAGCCCACCGCGCCGTTCAGCCTGAACGGAGTGCGTCGCTATTCCTCCCCTGCAAGGGAAGGTGGCAGCCCGAAGGGCTGACGGAGGGGTGTCGCACTCTCGATAGGGTGACACCCCTCCACCATGCTGCGCATGGTCCCCCTCCCGTTGCAGCGGAGGGAGAATATGGCCCGTTACTCCGCCGCCACCGCCTCGACGCTGTCATCGAGCGGGTGGGCGAGGCGGGTCAGCATTTCCTTCGGGCAGACCTGCCAGAAATGCCCGGCGACCCGGTCCCAGTCCTCCAGCAGGCCCTTCGACCATTTGCTGTCGGTCGCGGCGGCATGCTGTTCGACCAGATCGCGCAGCACGCCTTCCCAATGCGCCGACGCCAGGCGCTGCCACACGATATTCTCGGGGTTGGCGCGGCGGGCGAAGCGGTCCTCTTCGTCATAGATGAACGCCATGCCGCCGGTCATGCCCGCGCCGAAATTCGCGCCGACCTGACCCAGCACCACCGCGACGCCGCCGGTCATATATTCGCAGCCATTCGCGCCGCAGCCCTCGACCACCACGGTCGCGCCCGAGTTGCGGACCGCGAAACGCTCGCCCGCCTGGCCCGCCGCGAACAGCTTGCCCGAGGTTGCGCCGTAGAGGACGGTGTTGCCGATGATCGTGTTGTTCTGGCTGGCCAGCGGCGAGCTGACCGCCGGGCGCACGATGATGGTGCCGCCCGACAGGCCCTTGCCGACATAGTCATTGGCATCGCCGAACACTTCCAGCGTCACGCCCTTGCACAGGAACGCCCCCAGCGACTGGCCCGCGCTCCCACGCAGCCGCACGGTGACATGCCCGTCGGCCAGCTTGCTCATGCCGAACTTGCGGGTGATCTCCGACGACAGGCGGGTGCCGACCGCGCGGTGCGTGTTGCGCACCGAATAGGTCAGCTGCATCTTCTCGCCGCGCGAGAAGACCGCGCTCGCGTCCTTGATGATCTGCGCATCCAGGCTGTCGGGCACTTCGTTGCGGAAGGTCGACAGGCTGAACCGCCGCTCGGCATCGGTCGCATCGACCTTCGCCAGAACGGGATTGAGGTCGAGATCGTCGAGATGCTCGGCCCCACGGCTGACCTGACGCAGCAACTCGGTCCGCCCGATCACCTCGTCCAGCGACCGCACGCCGAGGCGCGCCAGGATGTCGCGGACTTCCTCGGCGATGAAGGTCATCAGGTTGATGACCTTTTCCGGCGTGCCGGTGAACTTGGCGCGAAGCCGCTCGTCCTGCACGCAGACACCGACCGGGCAGGTGTTGCTATGGCACTGGCGCACCATGATGCAGCCCATCGCGACGAGGCTCAGCGTGCCGATGCCGAACTCTTCGGCGCCCAGGATCGCCGCGATCACGATGTCGCGCCCGGTCTTCAGGCCACCGTCCGCACGCAGACGGATGCGACCGCGCAGGCCGTTCAGGGTCAGCGTCTGGTTGACCTCCGACAGACCCATTTCCCAAGGCGTGCCGGCGTATTTGATCGAGGTCTGGGGCGACGCGCCCGTGCCGCCGACATGGCCCGACACCAGGATGACGTCGGCATGCGCCTTCGCCACGCCCGCCGCGACCGTGCCGATGCCCGCCGAGCTCACCAGCTTCACGCAGACGCGCGCGCGCGGGTTGATCTGCTTGCAGTCATAGATGAGCTGCGCGAGATCCTCGATCGAATAGATGTCGTGGTGCGGCGGCGGCGAGATCAGCGTCACGCCCGGCGTCGCATGGCGCAGCTTGGCGATGAACTCGGTCACCTTGAAACCGGGCAGCTGCCCGCCCTCGCCGGGCTTGGCGCCCTGCGCGACCTTGATCTCGATCTCGTCACAGGCGTTCAGATATTCCGCCGTCACGCCGAAGCGGCCGCTCGCGATCTGCTTGATCGTCGAGTTGGCGTTGTCGCCATTGTCATAGGGCTGATAGCGCAGCTTGTCCTCGCCGCCCTCGCCCGACACCGCCTTCGCGCCGATCCGGTTCATCGCGATCGCCAGCGTCTCATGCGCTTCCGGCGACAGCGCGCCCAGCGACATGCCCGGCGTCACGAAGCGCTTGCGGATCTCGGTGATCGCCTCGACCTGATCGACGGGAACGCCCTCGTTCGGGAAGTTGAACTGGAGCAGGTCGCGCAAATAGACCGGCGGCAGGTCGCCGACCCCGCGTGCGAATTGCAGATAGGTCGAATAGCTGTCGGTCGCGACCGCCGTCTGCAACAGGTGCATCAGCTGCGCCGAATAGGCATGGGTCTCGCCACCATCGCGCTGACGATAGAAGCCGCCGATCGGCAGCGTCGCGACATGCTGGTCCCAGGCCGCCTCGTGACGGACCATCGCCGAGTAATGGAGCGAGTTATACCCCTCGCCCGAGATCTTGGCGGGCATGCCCGGGAACAGGTCGTTGACCAGCGCGCGCGACAGGCCGACCGCCTCGAAGTTGTAGCCGCCGCGATAGCTGGAGATCACCGCGATCCCCATCTTGGCCATGATCTTGAGAAGCCCGTCCTCGATCGCGGTGCGATGGTTGGCCAGGCACTGGTCGATCGACAGGTCGCCGAACAGCCCGCGGCCATGGCGGTCGACGATCGCGGCTTCGGCCAGATAGGCGTTCACCGTGGTCGCGCCGACACCGATCAGCACCGCATAATAGTGGGTGTCGAGGCACTCGGCCGAGCGGACGTTGATCGACGCATAGCTGCGCAGGCCCCGGCGGACGAGATGCGTGTGCACCGCCGCCGCCGCCAGCACGCCCGCGATCGCGACCCGGTCTTCGGAGACATGCTCGTCGGTCAGGAACAGCTCCGACCGGCCTTCGCGCACCGCCTGTTCGGCCTGGTTGCGGATCCGCTGGATCGCGGCGCGCAGACGGTCGGGACCGCCATCGGCCTCGAAGGTGCAGTCGATCTCGGCGGCCGAGCGGCCGAAATGCGTCTTCAGCCTATGCCAGTCGGCGCCGGTCAGGACCGGGGACGGCAGGACGAGCACCCGCTCGCGCCGATCCTCGGTGTCGAGGATGTTGGCGAGATTGCCGAACCGGGTCTTGAGCGACATCACATAGCGTTCGCGCAGCGAGTCGATCGGCGGGTTCGTCACCTGGCTGAAGTTCTGGCGGAAGAACTGGCTGATCAGGCGCGGCTTGTCGGAGATGACGGCGAGCGGCGTGTCGTCGCCCATCGACCCGATCGCTTCCTTGCCGCCTTCGGCCATGGGCGACAGGATCAGTTCCATATCCTCCATGGTCTGCCCGGCGGCGACCTGACGGCGCAGCATTTCAGCACGCGGCATCCGCACCAGCGCATCCTCTTCGGACGGCGCGGGCAGCTGGTCCATGGTCAGGAACTCGCCGATCATCGCGGCATAGTCCTGTTCGCCCGCGATCTGGTCCTTGATCGCGCGGTCGTCGTACAGCTTGCCCTCGGCCAGATCGACCGCGATCATCTGCCCCGGCCCCAACCGGCCCTTGGCGGTGACGGTCGCCTCGGGCACCACCACCATGCCGCTCTCCGACCCGACGATCAGCAGCCCGTCGGCGGTCAGCGTGTAGCGAAGCGGGCGCAGCGCGTTGCGGTCCATGCCCGCCACCGCCCAGCGGCCATCGGTCATCGCCAGCGCGGCGGGGCCGTCCCACGGCTCCATCACGGAGGCGAGATACTGGTACATCTCGGCATGCGTCTTGGGCGTGTCGAGGTCCTTCTGCCACGCCTCGGGCACCAGCATCAGCTTGGCGGTCGGCGCGTCGCGGCCGGAGCGGCAGATCGCCTCGAACACGGCATCCAGCGCGGCCGTGTCGGACGCACCCGCCGGGATCACCGGCTTGATGTCCTCGGAATTGTCGCCGAACGCGATCGAGGCCATCCGGATCTCGTGGCTGAGCATCCAGTTCTTGTTGCCGCGGATCGTGTTGATCTCGCCGTTATGCGCCAGGCAGCGGAAGGGCTGCGCCAGCCACCATTGCGGGAAGGTGTTGGTCGAATAACGCTGGTGGAAGATCGCCACCCGGCTCTCGAACCGGTGATCCTGCAGGTCGGGATAGAAGACCGACAGGCTCTCGGCGAGGAACAGCCCCTTGTAGATGATCGAGCGGCAGGACAGCGAACAAATATAGAAGCCGCTGATCTGCGCCGCGATCACCCGCTTTTCGATGCGGCGGCGGACCAGGTACAGATTCTTCTCGAACTCGGCCGCATCGACCTCGTCGGGCATCGGCCCGGCGATCATGATCTGCTCGATCTCCGGCCGGGTCGCCTGCGCCTTCAGCCCGATGACCGAGACGTCGACCGGCACCTGGCGCCAGCCATAGATGGTATAGCCCGCCTCGATGATGACGCTCTCGACGATGGTGCGGCAGGTTTCCTGCGCGCCCAGATCGGTGCGCGGCATGAAGATCATGCCGACCGCCAGCCGGTTCGGCAGCACCTTGTGACCCGACGCCGCGATCGCATCGTCGAAGAAGCGGTGCGGCAGATCGACATGCAGGCCCGCACCGTCGCCGGTCTTGCCGTCGGCATCGACCGCGCCGCGATGCCACACCGCCTTCAACGCATCGATCGCCGACTGGACGACCCGGCGCGAGGGCTGGCCATCGGTGGCCGCGACCATGCCGACGCCGCACGCATCGCCCTCGAATTCGGGGCGGTACATGCCATGCTCGGCGAGATATTGGCGCTGGTCGGTCATCATGTCTTGTCCTGCTGGAACGTCCTGCATCGGAGTGGCGTCGCGCATCATGCCGCCACCTTCTCGCGCGTCGCGGTCTTGGCGCGCGCCTTCAGCCACTGGTGCATCGCCTTGGCCACGTCGCGACCGTCGCGGATCGCCCACACCACCAGCGAGGCACCGCGCACAATGTCGCCCGCCGCGAACACGCCGTCCAGGCTGGTCATCAGCGTGCGGCCGTCGACCAGCACCGTGCCCCAGCGGCTGACGCCCAGTTCGGCGGTGCCGAACAGGCTCGGCAGGTCCTCGGCATCGAAGCCCAGCGCCTTGATGACCATGTCCGCCTCGAGCAGATGGTCGGCACCCGGCTCGGCCTCCGGCGCGCGGCGGCCGCTCGCGTCGGGCGCACCCAGCCGCATCTTGGCGGCGCGGACGCCCGTCACCGTCTCGCCCCCCTCGAAGCCGAGCGGCGCGGAGAGCCAGACGAACTCGGCGCCTTCCTCTTCCGCATTGGCGACTTCGCGCTGCGAGCCCGGCATGTTGGCCCGGTCGCGGCGATAGAGGCACTTCACCGACTTGGCGCCCTGGCGGATCGCGGTGCGGACGCAGTCCATCGCGGTGTCGCCGCCGCCGATCACGACGACATTCTTGCCCTCGGCATTGAGCGAGCCATTCTCGAACGCCTCGACCGTATCGCCGAAGCTCTTGCGGTTCGACGCGGTCAGATAGTCGAGCGCGGCGATCACGCCGTTCGCGCCCGCGCCGTCCACATCGACATTGCGCGCCTTATAGACGCCGGTCGCGATCAGCACCGCGTCATGGCGGCGGCGCAGATCCTCCAGCGTGGCATCCTCGCCGACCGCAAAGCCTTCGTGGAAGACGATGCCGCCCGCCTTCAGCCGCTCGACCCGGCGCATGACGACGGGCTTTTCCAGCTTGAAGCCGGGGATGCCATAGGTCAGCAGCCCGCCCGCCCGGTCGTGCCGGTCATAGACATGGACCTCATAGCCCGAGACGCGCAGATATTCGGCCGCCGTCAGGCCCGCAGGCCCCGCGCCGATCACCGCGACCGACTGGCCACGCGCGGGTCCGGGGACCAGCGGCTCGACCCAGCCTTCTTCCCAGGCGGTGTCGGTGATGAACTTCTCGACCGATCCGATCGTGACCGCGCCGTGGCCCGAAAACTCGATGACGCAATTGCCCTCGCACAGCCGGTCCTGCGGGCAGATGCGGCCGCAGATCTCGGGCATGGTCGAGGTGGCGTTGGACAGCTCATAGGCCTCGCGCAGACGCCCCTCGGCGGTCAGGCGCAGCCAGTCGGGGATATGGTTGTGCAGCGGGCAATGGACCGAGCAATAGGGCACGCCGCATTGCGAGCAGCGTCCCGCCTGATCCTCCGCCGCCGGGGGCGCATAACGCTCGGCGATCTCGCGGAAATCCTCCGCGCGCGCCTCGGCCGCCCGCTTGGCCGGATAAGCCTGCTCGCGGCCTACAAACTTCAGCATAGAATCGTTCGCCATATGCGCCTCCGAAGATGCGGATATTGCGCGAACGACCCCATGTCACGGGCAAATCGACATATAGGGCAGCATTAATGCCCTATTTAACCCCTTAATTGCGGCCAGCACTGGCTTATTGCGAGTGACCCGCAAGTAAATGGGTCCGATCCGGTATCAATGCAGCGTCAGCAGCGCCAGTGCGATGCTGCCCGCGACGATTCGATACCAGGCGAAGGGGCCGAAGCCGTGCTTGCCGACGATGCCGACGAACCAGCGGACGACCAGCAAGGCGACCACGAACGATACGACGAAGCCAACACCGATCTCGATCGGCCCGACGCTGCTCCCGCTGCGCATCGCATCCATATGCCCCGCCGTCTCGACCACGCTGGCGCCCAGCATGGTGGGGATGGCGAGGAAGAAGCTGAACTCGGCCGCCGTGCGCCGCTCGACACCCAGGGTCAGCGCGCCCAGGATCGTCGCGCCCGAGCGGCTGACGCCTGGAATCATCGCCAGACACTGAAGGAACCCGACGCCCAGCGCCGTCTTGGCCGGGACGGCCGCGATGCCGCGCGTCGTGCCGGGCTTCACCAGCCGCTCGATCACCAGGATCGCGATGCCGCCGACGATCAGCGCGATGGCGACGACCTTGGGCTGGAGCAGCAGCGCCTCGATATGCTTTTTCGCCAGCACGCCGATGACGGCGGCGGGGATGAAGGCGATCAGCAGGTTGCGCACGAAGCGGATCGAACCCGGATCGCGCTTGAACAGCCCCTCCAGCACGGTCCAGAAGGTCCGCCAGTAGAGGACGACGACCGCCAGGATCGCGCCCAGCTGGATGACGATGTTGAACATCTGCCACCGCGCATCGTCATAGCCGAGCAGCGCGCCCGCCAGGATCAGGTGTCCGGTCGAGGACACCGGCAGGAATTCGGTGACCCCCTCGACGATACCGAGGATGATGGCGGCTAGCAGATCGTTCACGAGCGTCCCCAAAAAATTGGCCCCGTCGCCATAGGACGACGGGGCCGACAGGGAAACGCCTAAGCGGCGACCCGTGGGGCGTTATGGGACGGCTCAGGCCGCCAGCGTCTGTGCCCGCCGCCCGAACCGGCCCGCCTTGCGGAAACGGATCAGATATTCGGGCGCGACGGTCGCCAGCGGCGCCGGGGTGACGCCCAGCGCGGCGAGACCCGGCGCACCGGCGGCGACGACATTGTCCTGCTGGAGCATCAGCCACTGATCCCAGCTGATCGGCGAGCCGGGCAGCCGGGCGAGCAGTGCGCCCGCAAAGTCGGGCAGTTCGACGAAGTTCGGCTTGCGGCCCAGCGTCGCGGCGATCCAGCGGATCAACTCGCCCATCGACAGCACGTCCGGCCCGCCCAGCTCATAGGTGCGGCCGCCATGCGTCTCGCCGTCCAGGATCGCCGCGACGATCGCCTGGCCGACATCGCCCGCGAACACCGGCTGGAACTTCACGCCCGCGCGCAGGATCGGCACGATCGGCGCCGACACCATGCCCGCAAAGCGGTTCACGAACTGGTCCTCGCGCCCGAACACGATCGAGGGGCGCAGGATCGTGGCGTTCGGGAAAGCCTGGCGCACCGCATCCTCGCCCTGCCCCTTCGACCGGGCATAGGCCGCCGCGCCGTTCGAATCGGCGCCGATGGCCGAGACATGGGCCAGCGCCTCGACCCCCGCCGCGCGCGCGGCCTCGGCGACGGTGCGCGCGCCGTCGACATGGATGCGCTGCATGTTGCCGCCCATCACGCCGACCAGATTGACGACGGCATCGGCGCCCTCGACCGCGCGCGCGACCGTGTCGGGCCGTGCGATATCGGCCGCGACGAACTGAGTCTGGCCCAGCCCGCCCTGCGTGCGCAGGAAATAGGCCTGGCGCGGATCACGCTGCGCGACCCGCACCCGCGCGCCCGTGCGCATCAACTCGCGTGCGACATAGCGGCCCAGAAAGCCCCCGCCGCCAATCAGCGTCACCAGCTTGTTCGTCATGACCGTCCCTATTTTTTCGAGAAAAATCGTCTTTCGCCCCTTTGCCTCGCAAAAAAGCCGTTGACAAGGATTCGAACCCTACCCTAAAGGCGCGGGCCTACCCCGTGCCCAGATGGCGGAATTGGTAGACGCACCAGCTTCAGGTGCTGGCGATCGCAAGGTCGTGGAGGTTCGAGTCCTCTTCTGGGCACCACTTTCCAACATTGGTGGAAAATGTGAGGCGGCTGTCGAAAGACAGCCGCCGACACGTGTTTGTCCCGATGCTTTGGCATATCGCGCGGAATCATCGCGCCGTCTTTTTCGATCCCGGCCGCCATGACGATGCCGCCGAGGCTTTGCTTGCCGGTATTCGTGCTTTGGGGACGATTATCTCGGAGGAAGCTCCGTCAAACGGCAGCCCCCTGCCGCCATCACGCATCGTGACGATACGCGACGGCACCCACGCCGGGCGCACGAACGGATTTGCGAAGGCCACCCCGGCAAATGGCCGACGATAGGAAGAGCACGGCGACGTCCGGGATTCGCGTGCGACCCGATTCGATGGCGGGATAGAACGATTCGCCACGAAACAGGCCGAGACGGCCGACATGCTCACCTGGGGCCGATCGACATTCAGCGCTGCCTTTCCTTCCCTCGCCCCTCGCAGAGGGGAGAGGGTTGCGCAGACTTGGCCTTTGCGAGAGCAAAGGCTTAGTCGGAGCTGGGTGAGGGGTGGGCGCTCGCGAAGCGAGCGCGCGAGCCTTTGGGCTCGCTCAACCCCTCACCCAAGCTGCGCTAGCCAGCAGGCTGGCAAGTTTCGCTAACCCTCTCCCCTGGCCAGGGGAGAGGGGAAGAAAACGAAATCCTGAATGTCGATCCGACCTAAGTCATCATTCACAGCCGCGCGGAATCGACGGCAGGCGACGCCGATCATCAGCATGACATTTTATGGAAGGGGAAATGGGGCGGCCGCTTGCCCGGCCTGCGAATCAGATCGCCTGATCCCGGCAAATGTCTGGATGCCCCGTGAGGATTCGAACCTCAATTAACGGAGTCAGAGTCCGTGGTCTTACCTTTAGACGACGGGGCACCGAACAGGGGCGTGCCTCTAGGCGGGCTGGCGGGGCTTGTCAACAGGCTTTGATGCGGTGCGTCTTGTCGCACGGGCACCGACCCGCTACCTTGGGGACCAAGCACCGGCGGACGCTCATGTTCGTGACGGATAGAACAGAATAAAGCGAGATACGGCGATGGGGGATCAACCCACCCGACGGCCGTACCGGCAGGCCAAGCCCCCTGCCCGTCCGGCACCGCCCCGGCCCCAGCGTGGCCGGTGGTCCGATGCGCAGGCTTATGCCGCGCTCGACCTTGGCACCAACAATTGTCGGCTGCTGATCGCGCGGCCGCAGGGCGGCGGCTTTGCCGTGGTCGACGCCTTTTCGCGCATCGTCCGGCTGGGCGAGGGGCTGGCCACCACCGGCCGCCTGTCCGACGCCGCGATCGACCGCACCATCGCGGCGCTGCGCGTCTGCGCCGACAAGCTGCGGCGCCGCAACGTCACCCTGTCGCGCGCGGTCGCGACCGAGGCCTGCCGGCGGGCGGCCAACGGCCCCGCCTTCATCGCGCGCGCGCTGGCGGAGACGGGCATCCATCTGGACATCATCTCGGCCGAGGAAGAGGCGCGGCTCGCCGTACTGGGCTGTCACGCGCTGATCGAGCCGGGCGAGGACCCCGCTCTGGTCTTCGACATCGGCGGCGGTTCGACCGAACTGGTGCTGGTCGACACGCGCGGCCCCAGCCCCCGCATCCTCGACTGGCATTCGGCCCCCTGGGGCGTCGTGTCGCTCACCGAAAGCGCGGGCGGCGGCGAGGGCGAGGCGGGGCGGCTGGCGGCCTATGCGCGGATGCGCCAGATCGTCGCGGACAGCTTTGCCGGTTTCGCCGCACGCCTGCCGCGCGACCTGAAGCGCCCCCGGCTGCTGGGCACCAGCGGCACGGTGACGACGCTGGGCAGCGTCCATCTGGGGCTCAGCCAATATGACCGCGCCGCGGTCGACGGGCTGATCGTGCCGACGGCGGCGATGCGGGAGATCAGCACCAGCCTGTCGCGCAAGAGCCTGGCCGCGCGCGGCAAGGTGGCGTGCATCGGCCCCGAGCGCGCCGACCTGGTGGTCGCGGGCTGCGCCATCCTCGAGACGATATTGGACCTCTGGCCCGCCGAGCGGCTAGGGATCGCCGACCGTGGAATCCGCGAGGGGATTTTGCGGCGTTTGATGGGAATCACCAGACCGTGAGCAGAGGAAATTCGGGGCTGCACCAGCGCGTGCGCACCGCCCGGAACCGCACCGCGCAATCGACCCGCTGGCTGGAGCGCCAGTTGAACGATCCCTATGTCCGCCGCGCCAAGGCGGAGGGGTATCGCAGCCGCGCGGCCTATAAGCTGATCGAGCTGGACGAGCGGTTCGGCTTCCTGCGCGGCAAGAAGCGGATCATCGACCTCGGCATCGCGCCGGGCGGCTGGAGCCAGGTGGTGCGGCGCAAGGTGCCGAACGCCAGCGTGGTCGGCATCGACCTGTTGCCCGTCGACCCGATCGACGGCGTCACCATCTTCGAGATGGACTTCATGGACGATGCGGCACCCGACAGGCTGATGGAGGCGCTGGGCGGCGCGCCCGACCTCGTCATGTCGGACATGGCGGCCAACACGGTCGGCCATCCGCAGACCGACGCGCTACGCACCATGGCGCTGGTCGAGACGGCGTTCGCCTTTGCCTGCGACGTACTGTCGCCCGGCGGGGTGTTCGTGTCGAAGGTCTTTGCGGGCGGCGCCGATTCGCAGCTGGTCGCCGAGATGAAGCGCCACTTCGCCACCGTGAAGCACGCCAAGCCGCCGTCGAGCCGCAAGGGATCGGTGGAATGGTTCGTCGTGGCGCAGGGGTTCAAGGGGCGCAAGGCCGCGCCGGTCGGGGACGATTCGGAGGATTGAGCCCGGAGCGTGGGGGGCGCTCGCGCCCACTTGCGGACATTCATCCACAGAGGCGCCCGCAGAGGAAGATAGAAAGCTCCCTAGCGTGTTGCCCCCAGTGGAAGTGGTGGAGGCGAAACGCAAAGTGTGCGTCGTCTATACTCACATGCTCTGCGAACCATGCCACTTCGCGCATATCTAACGTCAGGTCTGCTATATCGTCGATGGCGTCGGCCATCATGAGCGCATCTTCAAGCGGCTTGGTGGGGTCAGCCACGGGATAATATCCATATCCCGGAAAGCGAGCAGCCACTTGCTTGTAGAGGGACGCTCCATCCTGTCGTGGTGCATCGACCTCCGCGTTTGTCACGTTGCCGCTCGGCGTCTCGTGGTAAACTGCAACAAGTCGGTCCAACGCCGCCAACAGCGCCTCGTCGCTGGGAGGTTCGCCATCCCAAACAAGCGAGAGAAAATGGCGGGCGGCGGCAACAGTCGGCGATAGGTTCATGCGAATTTGATCGCATGCGTGCAAAGTCCACTCAATGTCGCCTTCCCACCCAAATAGACATCTTGCTCGCCCCTTTCTCCGTTCAGCCTGAGCGAAGTCGAAGGCCACGGGATGACGCCCGTGGCAGAGGTTCGGGGCATGCACTTCGACTTCGCTCAGTGCGAACGGAGGGTGGGGAGCGGGGCGAACGGAGGTAGGGGAGCAGCCTCCCCCCTCACAGCAACGCGTTCACCGCCTCCATGAATCGCATCAGGCTGATCGGCTTGGAGACATAGGAATCCGCCCCCGCCGCGCGAATCCGGTCCTCGTCCTCGCGGCCCGCATAGGCGGTGACCGCCATCACCGGGATGCGGCGCAGTTCCTCGTCCGCCTTCAGCTCCAAGATCAGCTCATAGCCGGTCACATGCGGCATCTGGATGTCCATGATGATCAGGTCGGGTTCGACCTCGCGCGCGCGTGCGACCGCCTCGCGCCCGTCGCGGACCGGCTCCGCGATGAAGCCATGTGCGCGCAGGAGGTCGCAGAAGAGTTTGAGGTTGAGTTCGTTGTCCTCGACAACGAGCACCTTTCTTGTCACGCCCGTTCCACCATTGACCATGAGTGACGATAGGCAATGCCCGGACCGGATACAATCGAACCCGCACGCATCGAGACGGCCGGGGCGCTGGCGTTGCAGGCGCTCGTCTGGACGCTGCAAAGCCAGAGCCGCGCCGAACGGCTGCTGGCGCTGACCGGCCTGTCGGTCGAGGAACTGCGCGGCGGGGCGGGCGAGCCCGGCGTGCTGGCCGCCATCCTGTCCTTTCTGGAGGGGCATGAGGCCGACCTGATCGAATGCGCCGATTCGCTGGGCGTGCGTCCCGAGGCGCTGGTCGCCGCGCGGCGGACGCTGGAGGCCGCATGAAGCCGCTGCTGATCTGCGACTGCGACGAGGTGCTGGTCCATATGGTGCGGCACTTTCGCGACTGGCTGGACGAGGCGCACGACATGGCGTTCGCGCTGGACCGGCACGACTTTTTCGGATCGCTGTCCCGGCGCGGCGGCGGCCCCGCCCCCACCCATGACGAAGCCTGGGAGCTGCTGCACGGCTTCTTCCCCGGCCAGATGAAGCGCCAGACCCCGGTGCCCCACGCCGCCGAGGCGCTGGCCGCGCTGGCGAAACAGGCCGACATCGTCATCCTGACCAATCTGGTCGAGGAATGCCGCCAGCCCCGGATCGAGCAGCTGGCGCGATTCGGCATCACCCACCGCGTTCAGTGCAATTCGGGCCCCAAGGGCGTACCGGTAGCGGAGCTCGTCGCCGAGCATGGCCACCCCGTCACCGTCTTCGTCGACGATCTGGCGCAACACCATGCCTCGGTCGGGGAGCATGCGCCGCAGGTCCACCGGCTGCACATGGTGTCGGAGCCGGAAATGGCGCCGCATGTCCCGCCCGCGCCCGCCGCGCATGCCCGGATCGACGACTGGCGCCGCGCCGAGACCTGGATCGCCGCGCGATTCGCCGAGGGGCGCGCCGCGCCGGGCTGACGGGATACTTGACCGGCGGGGCCGCACCGCGCCATGTCTCGCGCCATGACCACCCATATCGATCGCGCGCTCGAGCAGCTCGGCCTCACCCTGCCGGAGGCCGCCGCCCCCGTCGCCGCCTATGTCCCCGTCGTCGAGGCGGGCGGGCTCCTCCATATCTCGGGCCAGCTGCCCTTCATCGACGGCCAGCTCGTCACCGGGCGGCTGGGCGAGGGCGTCTCGCTGGAGGACGGGCAGAAGGCGGCGCAGGCGTGCGGCCTGATGCTGGTGGCGCAGATCAAGAAATATCTGGGCGGCGACCTCGGCCGCGTGAAGCGGATCGTGAAGCTGGGCGTGTTCGTCAATTCGGCGGGCGACTTCACCGACCAGCCCAAGGTCGCCAATGGCGCGTCGGAGCTGATGGTGTCGCTGTTCGGTGAGGCGGGCCGCCATGCGCGCTCGGCCGTCGGCGTGCCGGTACTGCCACTGGGCGCGGCAGTCGAGGTGGACGCGATCGTGGCGCTGGCGTGAACTCTTATTCCTCCCCTGTAAGGGGAGGTGGCAGGGCGCAGCCCTGACGGAGGGGTGTCAGCCTATCGAGAGCGGGACACCCCTCCACCATGCTCCGCATGGTCCCCCTCCCCTTGCAGGGGAGGGATATGATGACACCCTTGTCCCGCCCCGCCCCAAACCGCATATCCCACCGCGATGACCACCGCCGTCGCGCGTATCCTCTCCGGCGTCGCCGCCCTGTCCCCCGACCAGTGGGACGCCTGTGCGGGCACCGCCAATCCCTTTGTCAGCCACGCCTTCCTGAGCGCGCTCGAAACCTCGCATAGCGTCGGCGGCCGATCGGGATGGACCCCCGCGCCCATCGTGATCGACGGCCCGGACGGGCAGCCCGCCGCGATAGCGCCCGCCTATCTGAAGGCGCATAGCCAGGGCGAATATGTCTTCGACCATGGCTGGGCCGATGCGTGGGAGCGCGCCGGGGGGCGCTATTACCCCAAGCTCCAGATCGCCGCGCCCTTCTCGCCCGTGCCCGGCCCCCGCCTGCTGCTGCGCGATCCGGCGCTTGCCCCCGCGTTGATCGCCGCGATCGAGGCGGTGACCGACCAGAACGCACTGTCCTCGGCGCATGCCAGTTTCGTCGCGCCCGACCAGGTGCCGCATTTCGAGGCGGCGGGCTGGTTGATCCGCGAGGGCGTGCAGTTCCACTGGCGCAATGACGGCTATGCCAGCTTCGACGATTTCCTGGACGCGCTGGCCAGCCGCAAGCGCAAGGCGATCCGCAAGGAGCGCGCCGCCGCCGTCGCGGGGCTGACCATCCGCCACCTGACCGGCGCCGACATCCGGCCGGAGCATTGGGACGCCTTCTGGATCTTCTATCAGGACACGGGCAGCCGCAAATGGGGCCAGCCCTATCTGACCCGCGCCGCCTTCGACCGGATCGGCGAGCGGCTGGGCGACAAGGTGCTGCTGATCCTGGCCGAGCGCGAGGGGCAACCGATCGCGGGGGCGCTGAACCTGATCGGCGCGGACACGCTTTATGGCCGCTATTGGGGCGCGACCGAGGAGGTGCCCTTCCTCCATTTCGAGCTATGCTATTACCAGGCGATCGACGCCGCCATCGCGCGCGGGCTGTCGACCGTGGAGGCGGGTGCGCAGGGCGAGCACAAGCTGGCGCGCGGATACGCCCCGGTGCCGACCTACTCGGCGCATTACATCCCCCACCCCGCCTTTCGCCGCGCCGTCGCCGAGTTCGTGACCGGCGAGCGCGAGGCGATGGCGGCGGAGAGCGAATATCTGGGTGAGCTGACCCCGTTCCGCCGGGGTTAGCCCCTATCGGTCGTCCTGATCGGCGGTTGCCTTGCGCCGGGCGGGGACGCGCTTTTCCTCTTCGGGCGAAGGACGGCTGAGCAGCTCATAGGCCGCCGGGTCGATGATCGGACGGCGATCGTCGATCCGGTACAGCACGTCGCGTCCCGACCGCCAGATCGGCGTCAGCCCGCGGGTCAGCCGCTCGTCATAGCGCGGCGGATGGACCAGCCAGACATAGTCGAACGCATCGCGCGGCAGCAGCTTGAGCGCAGTGTCGATCGGCCGCCACCATTGCCCGCGACAGCGGCGCGCGGTCACGATCTCGGACGGGTCGTGCGCGAAACGCTTGGCGGGGGCATAGCGCACGGTCAGCAACTGGCCGCCCGCCATCGACCATTGGTCGTTGGCATAGGCCAGCTTGCGCTCCAGCGCGAGGCCCGCGACATGCTCCAGCCGGCTCGACGGCCAGACATCGGCGCAATATTGACGGCCCACAAAGGTCAGCAGCCGCGCGCGCGGCGGGACATGATCGAGCGCGGTCAGCACCCGGTCGTAATCGTTGCTGTACATCACATAGCTGACCGTGGTGGCGCCGATCCGCACGACGAAGAACACCAGCCCGATCACCGCCAGCGTCGACGCGCCGCGCAGCGACAGCCCGCGCCGCGGCCTCAGCGCGATCAGCGCGATCGCCAGGACATAGGGCGCCAGCCGCATATCGGCATAGGCCGATCCGAAGACGATGCGCGGCAACAGCAGATAGACGACCGCCAGGAACGCCGCCGTCAGCACCAGATTGCGCGAATATTCCACCCGCTCGTCGCGCACGCCCTTGAGCAGCACGAGGAACAGCACGGTGACCGAGGCCAGGTCGAACGCCATCCAGCGATCGCGCAGGACCATCGTCACCCAGTTGATCTTCCACCGCCAGTTGAACCAGTCGGTGGTCTGCCCGGTGACATGCTCGCCCGAGCGCCACAGCACCATCAGCACCATCGGCAGCGCGAGCGGGATACAGCCGATCCCGGCATGGATGGCGGATTCGATCCATCCCTTCACCCCATGCGCGCCCCTGGCACGGCGCATGTCATGCTGGCGGATCAGCTCGGCCGAAAAGGCCAGCACGCCCAGCACGCCCCAGCCGAAGGTATGCGCGACCCAGAGCAGGCAGGACAGCGGCACGAAGATGATGCCGCGCAACCGCACCGCACCCAGCCGCCCCATGCGCAGCCACAGCGCGAACAGGTTCAGCGCCAGCGCCATCGCCAGCGCGAAGTTCACGAACCCGAACTGGAAGGGATAGCTATAGGCCAGCGGCAGTGCGAACAGCGCGGTGGCGGGAATCCGCCCCTGCACCTCGCGCGCGATCCAGAGCAGGCCGGTGACGGTCAGCACGGGGATGGCGATGACGATCAGCTTGACCGCCAGCTCCAGCCCGAAGATCGGCGCCAGCGGCTCGATCAGCAGGTCGATGCCCAGATTGCCGATCATCTGCCATTCGAAATGATACCAGTTGGCCAGCCAGGGCTGCGCGGCATAATCGAGCTGGACCCGGTAACGGCCCATATGGCCCGGCAGGTCGACCAGCGGCGGCACCGTCGGCCAGAGCAGCGGCACGGCCGCGAGCAGCGCCATCGCCGCCACGAACCACCGCGTCTGCCACCAGTTGAGCTTTCCCCCATTCATGGCGATCGGCCTAGCGGATCGAAGGGGGCGAGGACAAGCATCCCCCTTGCTGCGGTGCGGCGAGTTGTTGAAATCAGAAAGGGCTCTCGTCAGACGGGAGCGGGTGATCGTTTCGCCGCCATTGAACTTGCTCGGCGGGCTGGCGAGAAAATCACGATATGGAAAAATGTCGATGCGCTTTCGCGCAAGGCATGAACCAATCGCGATACGCTTGCCGCCAGTCTTCTTTTCATATTACGAACTTCTCATCGGCAATCCATTACAGATACCGGGGTGGGGGACATCATGAAGCGATCGACCTGGTCGACAATTGCATTTTTGCTTTTTCTAGGGGCCTGCGGCGGTGAAGGCGGCGGATCTGGGGGGACCGGGAATATCGTCGTGACGCCAACGCCGACACCGGCTCCGACGCCAACACCCACACCAACGCCCATCGCCACGCCGACGCCAACACCGGCTCCCTTCATCCTGCCGACGCCGACCCCGCTCGCAGACGACGGCAACTGGTCGACGCTGCAACGCGATCCCGGACACACCGGCTATGTCCCGGCCAGCTTTGCGACAGCAAGCTTTGCCGATGCGTGGACCATTGGTACGCCCAATCCTCCCAGCACGGTCGCGGCGCGCGCGGGCACCATATTCTACAATGTCGTGCGCGGGGACGGCCACATCTACACCCAGGCGGTATCGAGCGCGAACGGCGCGTCCGTCTGGGGCTTCGATCTGGGCGCGGCCAGCCTGGGGCGGGGACGGCGACCCTATGGCCCATCCTATTCCAACAACATGGTCGCGTCGATCACGCCGAATACGACGTCCACGGCATCCCCGATGCAGGTCATCAACGCATCCACGGGCGGGTATGTCAGCACGCCGACCTATGACGCACAGTTCAGCGACGGCAGCGTGCCGACCCCCGTCGGCAACGAGCTGTTCTATGCGGCGGGCTATTATGGCAATGTCGTCTATGACGCCAGCGCTCCGACCGGCGACCGGCTCTGGCGGACCGAGGCCGTCGGTCAATATGGCGGTTACGTCATGCAGGGCGAAAGCGTCGCCGTCGACCAGAGCTATGTATATTATTTCAAGGCCGGCTCGCTGGTAGTAATGACAAGAGCCGGGGCGGTGGTGAAATCCATCCAGAACCCGTTCTTCTCGAAAAACGGCATCAGCTATTCGGGTGAATATGTCGGCGCACCGATGCTGGATGCCAACGGCCATGTCTTTACCTACACGGATAATTATTCAGACGGAAATTCGCTGCCGATCGCGGCTTTCTCCTTCGCCAGCGAAAAGGCACTTTGGCGGACGGGCTATAGCTATACCGGCCAGCCCGCCGTTCGAGGAAGCCGCCTCTATGCCATTCGCTCGGCGAGCACGATCGTGGATCTGATCGATACGTCGACCGGATTGCTGGCGGGATCGATCGATGTCGGCGGGACCGAGAATCTGGCAGGCAATGTCGTAATCTCGGACAGCCATATGTTCGTCGCCGGCACCTCGACCACCTATGCGGTCGACCTGACAAAGGCAGGCTATCCGGTCGTCTGGAAGACCGGGTTCGCGGGACCGCTGACCGTGACGCCGGACGGCTATCTGATCATCGCCACCACCAGCAGCCTGCACGGCGTGAAACTGCAATAGGCTTCGCTCCACCTGCGGCGTGGCCCCACGAAAAAGGGCGGACGGGTTGCCCCGTCCGCCCTTTCGACATTCAGCTCCGACCCAGGGTCAGTCGCGGTCGCGGCGGCCCAGCAGGCGCAGGCGCAGCGCGTTGAGCTTGATGAAGCCCGCCGCGTCGCGCTGGTCATAGGCGCCCTGATCGTCCTCGAAGGTGACGACCTTTTCCGAATAGAGCGAATAGGGCGACTTGCGCCCCGTCACGATCGCCTGGCCCTTGTACAGCTTCAGGCGGACGGTGCCGGTCACCTTCTCCTGGCTGTAGTTGACGGCGGCCTGGAGCATCTCGCGCTCGGGCGAGAACCAGAAGCCGTTATAGACCAGTTCGGCATAGCGCGGCGCCAGTTCGTCCTTCAGATGCGCGGCGCCGCGATCGAGCGTGATCTGCTCGATGCCGCGATGCGCCAGCGCATAGATGGTGCCGCCCGGCGTCTCGTACATGCCGCGGCTCTTCATGCCGACGAAGCGGTTCTCGACCAGGTCGAGGCGGCCGATGCCGTGCTTGCGGCCCAGCTCGTTCAGCTTGGTCAGCAGCGTGGCGGGTGAGCACGCCTCGCCGTTCAGCGCGACGCCGTCGCCACGCTCGAAATCGATGGTGATCGTCTCGGGGACGTCGGGCGCGTCCTCTGGGTTGACGGTGCGCGAATAGACGTAATCGGGGACCTCGTCCCACGGGTCCTCGAGCACCTTGCCCTCGGACGAGGTGTGCAGCAGGTTCGCGTCGGTCGAGAAGGGCGCCTCGCCGCGCTTGTCCTTCGACACCGGGATCTGGTGCGCCTCGGCGAATTCGATCAGCTTGGTGCGGCTGGTCAGGTCCCATTCGCGCCACGGTGCGATGACCTTGATGTCGGGGTTCAGCGCATAATAGCCCAGCTCGAAGCGGACCTGGTCGTTGCCCTTGCCGGTCGCGCCGTGGCTGACCGCGTCGGCATTGACCATCTTGGCGATCTCAATCTGGCGCTTGGCGATTAGCGGCCGCGCGATCGAGGTGCCGAGCAGGTACAGCCCCTCGTAGAGCGCATTGGCGCGCATCATCGGGAAGACGTAATCCTTGACGAACTCCTCGCGCAGATCGTCGATGAAGATGTGCTCCGGCTTCACGCCCGCCATCTCCGCCTTCTTGCGCGCGGGATCCAGCTCCTCGCCCTGGCCCAGATCGGCGGTGAAGGTCACGACCTCGCAGCCATAATGCTGCTGCAGCCACTTGAGGATGACGCTGGTGTCGAGGCCGCCCGAATAGGCGAGGACGACGCGCTTGATATCTTCGCTCATGGCAAAGTCCTTCGAGGATAGGAGATGGATTTGCCCCGGCCCCTATGCGCTGTGGCGGCCTCACGCAACCTTCGGTTGGGCCCGTTCCCCCGCTTGTTCATTGCGGCGACAGCCAAAGCCGGTCAGGAGCGGCCATGATGTTCCGTTCAGGAGTTCCCGCATGACCCGTTTCCTCGTCACCGGCCTGATCGCCGCGACCCTTGCCGTGCCCGCCATGGCGCAGGACACCCGCGCGTCCGCCGCCGCGAAATTCTCGCGCGAGTTCAAGGCGCGCGACACCAATCACGACGGCGCGCTGACCAAGGCCGAGGTGAAGGCCGCGATCATGAAGATGGGCAACGGCCAGAAGAAGATCGACGACGTCCATGCCGGGCGTCTGGCCGAGCTGTGGTTCGGCAAGGCCGATGCCAACAAGGACGGCAAGGTGACCGAGGCGGAGGCGCAGGCGCTGCTGTCGCGCACCTTCGACGAATATGAGGCGGCCAAGGCGGCTCAGCGGTCGCAGCAGGCGGGGCCGGCGGCGGGGCCGAAGGGGCGGTAAGCGCCCCAACCCACGACCCTGCCACCGCCGTTCGGCCTGCCAACCTCCGTTCAGCCTGAGCGAAGTCGAAGGCCACGCCCCGCCCTCCGGGTAAGCGAATCCCGTGCACTTCGACTTCGCTCAGTGCGAACGGAGGGTGGTCCGACTTTCTACCCCGGACATCGCCCTGTCGGTGCGGTTTCCCCGCCAACGCAAAAAAAGGCCCGGTGCGTTGCCGCACCGGGCTTAGGTCGTCCGCAGGAGGAACGTCGTGGGGTGCGGGGGTTCTCTTCGCCCCCGCTCCCGATCAGTTGTAGGCGCGCTCGCCGTGCTCGCCGAGGTCGAGGCCTTCCTGCTCGACTTCCTTCGAGACGCGCAGGCCGGTGACCGCCTTGGCGATGTACATGGCGATGACGGTGCCGATGGTGGCCCAGACGATGGTCGTGGCGACCGCGCCGAGCTGAACCAGCAGCTTCGAGCTCATGACGTAATCCGCCGCACCCGGACCGCCCAGCGAGGGGGCGTAGACCACGGCCGTGCCGATCGCGCCGATCATGCCGCCGATGCCGTGCACGCCGAAGGCGTCGAGCGCATCGTCATAGCCGAGCTTGGGCTTCAGGACCGACACCGCATAGAAGCAGATGACGCTGGCGATGGCACCCAGCACGATCGCGCCGAACGGGCCGGAGTTACCAGCGGCCGGTGTCACCGCGACCAGACCCGCGACGATGCCCGAGCAGAAGCCCAGCGCCGAACCCTTATGCCCCGCCAGACGCTCGGCGAGCATCCAGAACAGGCCGCCCGACGCCGTCGCGACGAAGGTGTTGATCATCGCCAGACCCGCCGAGCCATTGGCCTCCAGCGCGGAGCCCGCGTTGAACCCGAACCAGCCGACCCACAGCAGGCCGGTGCCCACGCCGGTCAGCGTCAGCGAGTGCGGGGGCATCGGGGTCGTCGGATAGCCCATGCGCTTGCCCAGGATCAGCGAGGCGACCAGTGCCGAGACGCCGGCATTGATGTGCACCACCGTGCCGCCCGCAAAGTCGAGCGCGCCCGCCTTGAAGAACAGGCCCGACGATGCCCACACCATGTGCGCGATCGGGAAATAGACGATGGTCAGCCACACGGCGGTGAACGCCATGACCGCCGAGAACTTCATCCGCTCGACGACCGAGCCGAGCACCAGCGCGGCGGTGATCGCGGCGAAGGTCATCTGGAAGCAGATGAAGACATATTCGGGGATTTCGACGCCCGCGGTGAAAGTCGCCGCCTGGCTGGCGGGCGTGACGCCCTTCAGGAACGCCTTGCCCAGCCCGGAGATGAAGTTGGACGCGCCCCCCGACACGTCCGGCCCGAAGGCCAGGCTATAGCCGTACATCACCCAGATCAGCATCGCGAGGCAGGCGGCCGCGCCGATCTGCGTCATGGTGGACAGCATGTTCTTCGCGCGGGTCAGACCGCCATAGAACAGCGCCAGGCCCGGCAGGATCATCATCATGACCAGCACGGTCGAGGTTAGCATCCAGGCGGTGTCGCCCTTGTTCACGGTCGCGGCCGGCGCGGCGGCGGCGGGCGACTGGAGCGCGGCGGCATCCTGGGCCCAGGCGGGCAGCGCGACGAACAGCGTCAGGCCGAGGCCCGCCGCGCCGGTCGCCAATTTGGTGACATGCTTCATCGAAATCCCCCCTTGCTCAGAGTGCCGATTCGTCGGTTTCGCCGGTGCGGATGCGCACGGCCTGGCCGACATCGAGCATGAAGATCTTGCCGTCACCGATCGCGCCGGTGTTGGCGGCGGCCTGGATCGATTCGACGACGCGGTCGGCGATCTCGGACGCGCAGACGACCTCGATCTTGATCTTGGGCACCATGTTGGTGCTGTATTCGGCCCCGCGATAGATTTCGGTCTGGCCCTTCTGCCGCCCGAAACCCTTCACCTCGGTCACCGTCATGCCCGCCACGCCCAAAGTGGTGAGCGCCTCGCGCACCTCGTCGAGCTTGAACGGCTTGATGATAGCGATGATCAGCTTCACCTGCGCCCCCTTTGCGTTTCCCGCCGACAAGCGTTGCAAAGGGTGTGCCAGTTACGTTTTCGTGACTTTTGCGCGCTATGATGGCGCGGCGCGATCCGTTTGGCCTGCCAAGCGGCATCAATTTTTAGGCATTGGTAAGGATATGCCCAAATTTTGGGCAGCTTCCCCTCCCCTGCAAAGGGAGGGGACCAGCGAAGTTGGTGGAGGGGTGTCCCGCTATCGAGAGGGTGACACCCCTCCGTCAGGCCTATGGCCTGCCACCACCCCTTTCAGGGGAGGAAGGGAAATCACGCCGCCAGCGCGGTTCCGCCGACGGTCAGCCCTTCGACCAGCAGGCTCGGCTGGCCGACGCCCGCAGGCACGCTCTGCCCGCCCTTGCCGCAGACCCCCACGCCCTCGTCCAGCGCGAAGTCGTTGCCGATGCCCTTCACCTTGGTCAGCACGCTCGGCCCGTCGCCGATCAGCGTCGCGCCCTTGATCGGCGCGCCCAGGCGGCCATTCTCGATCCGGTACGCCTCGGTGCAAGAGAAGACGAACTTGCCCGACACGATGTCGACCTGCCCGCCGCCGAAGGACTTGGCGAAGATGCCGTTCTTCACCCGCGACAGCAGCTCGGCCGGGTCGTCCTGCCCGCCCTTCATGAAGGTGTTGGTCATGCGCGGCATCGGCGCATGGGCGAAGCTCTCGCGGCGGCCATTGCCGGTCGGCGCGACGCCCATCAGCCGCGCGTTGAGCCGGTCCTGCATGTAACCCTTCAGGATGCCGTCCTCGATTAGAACGACCTCGCGCGTCGGTGTGCCCTCGTCATCGATCGACAGCGAACCGCGCCGGTCGGCCAGACTGCCGTCATCGACCACGGTGACGCCGGGCGCCGCGACCCGCTCGCCGATCCGCCCCGAAAAGGCCGAGGTGCCCTTGCGGTTGAAGTCGCCCTCCAGCCCATGCCCGATCGCCTCGTGCAGCAGCACCCCTGGCCAGCCCGGCCCGAGCAGCACGGTCATCTCGCCCGCCGGGGCCGCCACCGAGTCCAGATTGACCAGCGCCTGGGTCAGCGCGACGTCGATGCCGCGCTCCCACGTCTCGCGCGCGACCAGCCGGTCGTACAGATAGCGGCCGCCGATCCCGAAGCTGCCCGTCTCGCGCCGTCCATTCTGTTCGACCACGACCGAGATGTTGAGCCGCACCAGCGGCCGGACATCGGTGGCGACGAAGCCGTCGGCGCGGACGATCTCGACCACGCTCCAGCTGCCCGACAGGCCGACCGACACCTGCACGACGCGCGGGTCGCGCGCACGCGCGGCGGCGTCGATCGTCTGGCAGAGCGACACCTTCTCGGCAAAGGGGATCAGGTCGAGCGGATCGGTCGCGGTATAGAGGTGCCGGTTGGTCCCCTGCGGCGGCGGGGCGGCGGCGCCCTTGGCGGGGTCGATCAGCGCCATGGTCTGCGCAGCGCGCCGGATCGCGGCCTCGGACAGTTCATTGGCATGGGCGAAAGCGGTCATCTCGCCCGACACCGCGCGCAGGCCGAAGCCCGAATGCGTGTCGTAGCTGGCCGTCTTCAACCGCCCGTCGTCGAATCCGAAGGCTTCGGACCGCTTATATTGGAGATACAGCTCGCCATCGTCCGCGCGGGACAGGGCATTGGCGGTGAGGCGCAACGCCGCCTCGGGGTCCAGCGTGTCGCGGTAGAGGAACGAGTGGGGATCGGTGACGGTCATCACGAGGATATAGGATGCCCTGCCGAGGTTTGAAATCTCCCGTCGGCGGGATTCCGACCTTGTTAAGCCCCGGCCGCATGCCGCAGCTCTCTCTTAAGCCCCTCCCGCAAGCGAGTTTTAGGTCGGTCATGCCCCCGGCATGACCTAAACGATGCGGGGCATCGTTTACCTGAAACTGGTTTGGGGAGGGCAATGAGTCTCACCGAGACCTACGCTCGCGGCTTTTCCCTCCCCCATCCCCTCCCGCTTGCGGGAGGGGCGTGAGTCTCATTCGTGTTGGGGGTTAGCGCCCTGCGCCATCGCCGTGATCCGGCAGCGCCACCTGGTCCGCGCCGTCCGCCGGGCCGCCGATCAGCACGAAACGGCGATCGCAATAGCCGCAATCGACATAGCCGGTCTCGTCGATCTGCAACCACACGCGCGGATGACCGAGCGCAGCGCCGCCGGGAATGTCGGTGGCACCGTCGCAAGCGACGCGGGTCTGGGTGACGCGGGTGGTTTCGGGCGGCGGCAACATAGGCTCGCGCGATAGCAAGGCATGGAGCCCCGTGCAATTCCCGAAAACCGGCTTGGCCTGTCCGCCCCACACGCCTATCTCGGGCCCCATGACCGCCAGCACCGAAGCCGCCATCTCGATCCAGGGCATCGCCAAGACCTATCAGGGCGGCAAGCGCGCGCTCGACGGGGTCAGTTTCGACGTTCCGCGGGGGCAGATCTTCGGGCTGCTGGGGCCGAACGGTGCCGGCAAGTCGACGCTGATCAACATCCTGGCGGGCCTGGTGATGAAGACCGAAGGATCGGCGTCGATCTGGGGCTTCGACATCGACCGGCATCCGCGCAACGCCAAGGCGTCGATCGGCATCGTCAACCAGGAAATCCTGTTCGACCCCTTCTTCACGCCGCTGGAGACGCTGGAGATCCAGGGCGGACTGTACGGCGTGCCCAAGGGCCAGCGCCGCTCGATGGAATTGCTGCGCGCGGTGCATCTGGAGGACAAGGCGAACGCCTATTCGCGCACCCTGTCGGGCGGCATGAAGCGCCGCCTGATGGTCGCCAAGGCGATGGTGCATTCGCCGCCCGTCCTCGTCCTCGACGAACCGACGGCGGGCGTCGATATCGAGCTTCGCCAGCAGCTTTGGGCCTATGTCCGCCAGTTGAACGAACAGGGCGTGACGGTGGTGCTGACCACCCATTATCTCGAAGAGGCCGAGGAGCTGTGCGACCGGATCGCGATCATCAACCATGGTCGCCTGGTCGCCAACGAGCCGACCCGCGAACTGGTCGGCAAGGCGCAGGAAAAGATCGTCGCGGTGACGGTGGACCGCGACGTCGCGGCGGTGCCCGACCATGCCAGCTTCGGCAAGATCGTCCTGAAGGGCAGCCGCACGCTGGAGATCACCTATGCCAAGGACAAGGTGAATGCGGGCCAGGTCCTGGCGGCGGTGCAGGCGGACGGATATGGGATCGTCGACGTCTCGACCAAGGAAGCCGATCTGGAAGACGTGTTCCTGTCGTTGACGCGGAGTGTTGGGGCTTGAGGGATTCGCTTGGCCTTCGACTTCGCTCAGGCTGAACGGGGTTCCGGGGAAGAAATTTTGGATTCGCGCGGAGGCGCAGAGGACGCGGAGGTGTACCACTCCACTCATTCTACAGTCCGCCCCAACAGGCCATGATAGGTAAGGGATGCGCTATCCGCGCACCGAACAGCTTCGCGTCCTCCGCGCCTCTGCGCGAACCCAAATATCCCAACCTCCGTTCAGGCTGAGCGAAGTCGAAGCCCACGCCCCGCCTCACCGCTCCGCAGGCAACCGCTCCAGCACCCAATCCTGATTCACCACGATGATCGACCGCACCGGCCGCCCATCGGCATCGCGGGACGGGTCGTAACGGTATCGCTGCTCGATCAGCCGGCAGGTCGTCTCGTCCAGTGCGGCATTGCCGCTGCTGCGGGTGACGACGCAGCCGCTGACCCGACCATCGACATTGACGAAATAGCGGACCTGCACTGTCCCGCTCGCGCCCGCATCGGCGGCAGCCTCGGGATAGTCCGAATCCTTGATCCGCCCCTTGATCCGGCGCGGCGGGGTTTCCTCACCGTAGCCGTCACCGTCGCCCGACCCGCCGCTGCCCGTGCCGTTGCCGATTCCACCCGCACCGGTGCCGGGACCGGGCTTGTCGGACGCGCCCTGGCTGGCATCCACTCCCTTCCCTGCGACCGGCGCGACGAGGACGGGCGAAACGGGCGGCAACACCACGACCGGCGGAGGCGCCACCACTTGGGTGGCCTGCGACCGAATATTGGGCGGCGCCGCCGCGCCGCGCGGGCGGTGGGTTTCGACCTTTTTGGGCTGAGTCCGGGGCGGTGGCGGCGGAGCCGGAGGCACCACGTCGAAGCTGTCGAGCGCTTGCGACGGGACCGGGAGGCTCGGCGCGAAGCCCAGCCCCAGAATAAGCGCATAGCCCATGCCGCCCACGATCAGCCCCGTGGGAATCGCGGCGCGCAGACGGTCGCGCCAATCGGGCCGGGCCAGCGTCATAGCGCAGGAGGTGGGAAGCCCCTTCCCGCAAGACAAGCGCTTACCCCCTGTCCCAACCCTCTCGTCCGTGCCAGAGGGTACGCCATGACCCCCGCGCCCGAAGGAGACCGCGCATGACCGATTCCGATATCCTGATCGTCGGGTCGGGCGCGGCCGGGCTGACCGCGGCGCTGAACCTGGCGGACCGGTTCAAGGTCACGGTGCTGGCCAAGGGCAAGCTGAACGAGGGCTCGACCGCCTGGGCGCAAGGGGGCATCGCCGCCGTGCTGGAACCCGGCGATACCTTCGACAGCCATATCGAGGATACGATGGTCGCGGGCGCGGGGCTGAACGACCGCGCCACCGTCGAATTCGTGGTCGAGAACGCCCCCGCCGCGATCGAGCGTCTGCAAAAGCTGGGCGTCCCCTTCGCGACCGAGGGCAATATGCTCCACCTGACGCGCGAGGGCGGGCATTCGCACCGGCGCATCGTGCATGTCGCGGACGCGACCGGCTGGGCGGTGCTCGACGCGCTGCTGAAGGCGGCGGAGGCGCATCCCAACATTACGCTCGTCCCCGATCAGGTCGCGATCGACCTGGCGACCAGCCGCCACGAGATGCGCTATTCGGGGGCGGGCCATGTCTGGGGCATCTATGCGGTCGACCGGCGGACGGGCCGCGTCGTGGTGCACAAGGCGCGCGCGACGATCCTGGCGACCGGGGGCGCCGGGCGCACCTATCAATTCTCCACCGCGCCCAAGGGGGCGACCGGCGACGGCATCGCGATGGCGTGGCGCGCGGGGGCTCGCGTGTCGAACATGGAATTCATGCAGTTCCACCCGACCTGCCTCTACAACACCCAGGTCAAGAATTTCCTGATCACCGAGGCGGTTCGCGGCGAGGGCGGGCATCTGAAAATCCCCGAAACCGGGCACCGCTTCATGCCCGATCTCGACCCGCGCGCCGAACTCGCCCCGCGCGACATCGTGGCGCGCGCGATCGACCATGAGATCAAGCGGCTGGGCCTGGACTATGTCCATCTCGACATCAGCCACCAGCCGCCCGCCTTCGTCCGCGAGCATTTCCCCAATATCCATGAAAAGCTGCTGAGCCTCGGCATCGACATGACGGTGCAGCCGATCCCGGTCGTGCCCGCGCAGCATTATACCTGCGGCGGCGTCATCGTGGACCGCGACGGGCGCACCGACCTGCCCGGCCTCTATGCTGCGGGCGAGGTGACCCAGTCGGGGCTGCACGGCGCCAACCGGCTCGCCTCCAATTCGCTCCTCGAATGCTTCGTTTACGGCGAGGCGTGCGCGAACCATATCGCGGCGCATTGGGACGAACTGCCCCCCGCCCCCGCCATCCGCCCCTGGGACGAAAGCCGCGTCACCGATTCGGACGAAGAGGTGGTCATCAAGCAGAACTGGACCGAAATCCGCCGCTTCATGTGGAATTATGTCGGCATCGTCCGCACCACCAAGCGGCTGGAGCGTGCGCAGCACCGCATCCGCATGCTGACCGACGAGATCAACGACTATTACGGCCATTTCCGCGTCACGCCCGACCTGATCGAGCTGCGCAACCTGCTCCAGACCGCCGAGCTGATCGTCCGCTGCGCGCTGCATCGCAAGGAGAGCCGGGGACTGCATTACACGCTCGATTATCCCGAGACCTTGCCCGAAGCGGTCGACACGATCCTGATTCCGTGAAGCAAGCCCTGCTTCCTCCCCCTGCAAAGGGAGGAATTTAAAATGTTTCACATCTTATCGTGTGCTTGCGGCCTTTCGTCGCAAGCCCCGGACACGGGGATTTCCCCCACCCGGTCAAGACGTAAGGATACCCCTGTGTTGCGGGGTATTGCGGTGACGAAGCGAGTATCGAGCGGCGGGCTGCGTTCATGGCCTGCCGGGTTTCTTCTCTTGGGGCTCGCAGGCTGTGGGGCGGATTCACGCCCCGGCGCGACGTCCCATGCTCCCAGCGTGCCCGATCCCCAGGTTTCGGTGTCGATGCCGCTCCCCCCGCCCCGCCCCAGCCGCGCCCCCGCCGCGCCCGCCGGGCTGGTCAGCACGATCGACCGGCTGTCCGCCGGTTTTTCGGGCAAGAAGGGAATTGCGGTGCGCGCGGTCGATGACGGCTGGACGGTCGAGGTCGGCGGCCGCCAGCGCCTGCCCCAGCAATCGGTGTCGAAGCTGTGGGTCGCGATCACGCTGCTCGACCTGCGCGACAGGGGCCGTGCACGGCTGGACGAGCCGATCGTCGTCCGGCGCGAGGACCTGACCCTGTTCCACCAGCCGATCGCGATGCTGGTCAAGGGCGACGGATACCATACCACGGTCGGCGAACTGCTGACCCGCGCGCTGACCCAGAGCGACAATACCGCCAATGACCGGCTGCTCACCTATGTCGGCGGGCCGCAGGCGGTGCGCGCGATGATCGCCAACAAGCGGCTGGGCGATATCCGCTTCGGCCCCGGCGAGCGGCTGCTCCAGGCGAAGACGGCGGGCCTGACCTGGCAGCCCGCCTTCGCGATGGCGGGGGCGTTCCAAGCGGCACGCAACCGGCTCGATCCCGCGGCGCGGACCGCGGCGCTCGACGCCTATGTCAGCGATCCGCCCGACGGCGCGGCGCCGATCGCCATCGCCGATGCGCTGGCCAGGCTGGCGCGCGGCGAGCTGTTGTCCGAAACCTCGACCCGTATCCTGATCGACACGATGGAGGCCTCGCGCACCGGCCATGCCCGCCTGCGCGCCGCCGTGCCCAGCGGCTGGACGATCGCGCACAAGACCGGCACCGGCCAGGATCTGGGCCGCCGCAATGCAGGCTTCAACGATGTCGGCCTGCTGACCGCCCCCGACGGCCGTCGCTTCGCCATCGCGGTGATGATCGGCGACACGACCGAGGATATCCGCAAGCGGCAACTGCTGATCCAGAATGTCGCGGCGGCCGTGGCCGATGCGGCGGGGCCGCCACGCGGGCCGGTGGCGGTGGCTAATTGAGTAGAGCCTTATAAGCGACCGGTCGGTTCCGCCTTCTTGCAGAAGTCTTGCCTGTCGGACAGGATAGAGACATGAAACGCGTTGCCCAAACCCTCAGCGTAATTGCCTGCAGCATAACGTTGCTGGGCAGCGGCAGTATTCTTGAAGCAAAATCAACTAGACTGACGCAAGCTGAGGCGAAAGCGTGCTCCAAAGGCGGCGGCATCGTGAAGCGGGTCGGTTTGGCTCAAAACGAGGCATGCATTCGCTTGTTTCCTGATAGAGGAAAGCAGTGCACCGGACCTGCCGACTGCACCGGAGAATGCCGTTTTTCTGACGATACCCGCCCTCTGCCGCCACCTAACACCGTAAGTCGGCGACAGATGGAAGCGTTGCTCCATCAATGGGATAAAATGCCCCCCATCGGGTCGAAGGTGGTCGGCAAATGCCAGTGGTCATCAGAAGCATTCGGCTGTCGTGCAACGGTAGCAGGGGGACGGCTTCAGGAGAGGATGTGCCGGGATTAATACGCATGCTCGTGACATGGCGTGAACCAAGTCACATAAGTCAGTTGAGCCATGACAGCATCGGCCACCGCCGTGGCCCATCTGCCACAGCCATCGAAAACCGGCAATAACAGGGGCTGTTTACCCTCTCTCTGTTCCGCTAAACCGCGCGGATCATGCCCCATCTCTATCTCGTCGACGGCTCCGGCTATATCTTCCGCGCCTATCACCGCCTGCCGCCGCTGACGAACAAGCATGGCGAGCCGGTCGGGGCGGTGTACGGCTATACCACCATGCTGTGGAAGCTGGTGGACGAGATCAACGCCGCCGATGGGCCGACCCATATGGCGGTGGTCCTCGACAAGTCGTCCAAGACCTTCCGCAACGACATGTACGACCAGTATAAGGCGCACCGGCCCCCGCCCCCGCCCGATCTGGTGCCGCAGTTTCCGATGATCCGCGACGCCACCCGCGCCTTCTCGCTGCCCTGTATCGATGAAGCGGGGCTGGAGGCCGACGACCTGATCGCCTGCTATGCCCGCGCCGCGATGGCCGAGGGGTGGCAGGTCACGATCGTCTCGGGCGACAAGGACCTGATGCAGCTGGTCGAGGATGGCAGCCTCGACATGCTCGACACGATGAACAACCGCCGTCTGGGCGAGGCTTACGTCCAGGAGAAGTTCGGCGTGGGCCCCAAGCAGTTGGGCGATGTGCTCGCACTGATGGGCGACAGCGTCGACAACGTGCCGGGCGTGCCGGGCGTCGGCCCCAAGACCGCGTCCAAGCTGATCGTCGAGCATGGCGACCTGGAATCCGTCCTCGCCGCCGCGCCCGAGATGAAGAAGGGCAAGCTTCGCGACAACCTCATCGAACATGCCGAGAATGCGCGGCTGTCGAAGCGGCTGGTCACGCTGGAATGCAACGCGCCGCTGCCGCAGCCGCTGGAGGAACTGGCGCTGCATCCGACCATCCCGGATGCGCCGCTGCGCGCCTTCCTGGAGCATCACGGCTTCCGCTCGCTGATCGCCAAGATGGGGCAGATCACCGACGACGCCGCGCGCGCGCCCGCCGCCGGAGAGGCCACGCCCGCCGCACCGATGGAAGATGACGAGCCGTGCAATCTCGACGGCTATACGACGGTGCAGGACCTCGAGACGCTCGACCGGTGGGTCGCGGACGCCCGCCATCAGGGCTTCATCGCGATCGACACCGAAACCAGCTCGACCGATGCGACCCAGGCCGAACTGGTCGGGGTCAGCCTGTGCCTGGCCCCCAACAAGGCGTGCTACATCCCGTTGGGGCATGGCGGCACCGACCTGCTGGCGGAAGTGCCGGTGCAGATTCCGGTCGTGGCAGCGCTCGAGCGGATCAAGGCGCTGTGCGAGGACCCGTCGGTCCTGAAGATCGGCCAGAATCTGAAGTTCGACATGATCGTACTGGGCGAGCGCGGCATCGCCGTCGCGCCGCATGACGATACGATCGTGCTGAGCTTCGACCTCGACGCCGGGCTTCACGGCCACGGCATGGACGAACTGGCCGCGACGCATCTGTCGCACACCTGCCTCGCCTTCAAGGAGGTGGTCGGCACCGGCAAGAAGCAGCTCGGCTTCCACGAGGTCGACCTCAAGACCGCCACCCGCTACGCCGCCGAGGATGCCGACGTCACGCTGCGGCTATGGAAGCGGTTCAAGGCGCGACTCCCCATGGAGCAGGCGACGCGCGTGTACGAGATGGTCGACCGCCCGCTCGTCCCCGTCATCGCGAGCATGGAGCGGCGTGGGATCAAGGTCGATCGCGACCGCCTGTCGCAGCTGTCGACCGAGTTCGCCGGGCAGATTGCCGCGCTGGAGGGGGAGATCCACGCCATGGCGGGCACCCCCTTCACCATCGGCAGTCCCAAGCAACTCGGCGAAATCCTGTTCGACCGTCTCGGCCTGAAGGGCGGGCGCAAGGGCAAGTCGGGCGTCTATTCGACCGACGTGACCGAACTCGAACGCCTGGCCCGCGATGGCGGCGAGGCGGCGGAGATCGTGCGCAAGATCCTGGAATGGCGCCAGCTGTCCAAGCTGAAGAGCACCTATACCGACGCGCTCCAGGCGCAGATCAACCCAAAGACCGGCCGCGTCCATACCAGCTACAGCCTGACCGGCGCGCAGACCGGCCGCCTGTCCTCGACCGAGCCCAATCTCCAAAATATCCCGATCCGCACCGAGGTCGGGCGGCAATTGCGCGAGGCGTTCATCGCCGAGGACGGCCATGTCCTGATCGCCGCCGACTATTCGCAGATCGAATTGCGCCTCGCCGCGCATATGGCGGACGTGCCTGCGCTGCGTGATGCCTTTGCGAACGGCGACGACATCCACAGCCTGACCGCCAAGGAGTTGTTCGGCGAGGTCAATCGCGACACGCGCGGGCGGGCCAAGACGATCAACTTCGCCATCCTCTACGGCATTTCGCGCTGGGGCCTGGCGGGTCGCCTCGACGTGTCGGCGGACGAGGCGCAAGCCATGATCGACCGCTATTTCGAGCGGTTCCCCGGCATCAACCGCTATATCGCCGAGACACTGTCGAGCGTCCGCGAGAAGGGCTTTACGAGCACGCTCTTCGGCCGCAAGACGCATTTCCCGCGCATCGCCTCACGTAATCAGGGCGAGCGCCAGGGGGCCGAACGCGCCGCGATCAATGCGCCGATCCAGGGGACCAGCGCCGACATCATCAAGCGCGCGATGGTCCGCATGGAACCCGCGCTCGCCGCCGCCGGGCTCGGCCATGTGCGGATGCTGCTCCAGGTGCATGACGAACTGGTGTTCGAGGCGCCCGAGGCGGATGCCGAGGCGGCCGGGGCGGTGATCCGCGAAGTCATGGCGGGCGCGGCCGAACCGGCGGTCACGCTGTCGGTGCCGCTGGGCGTCGAGATCGGGTTCGGCAAGAGCTGGGGCGCGGCGCATTGACCTGTCCGCGCGCCCTCGCCCGAAATCGTCGCGGCTGATGGCCGAGAGCAAGGACATCGATACGCTCGCCAAGGGCGGGCGGACCAATATCGCGGGCTTCGCGCTGCGGCTGGCGGCGCGCATCCCCTTTCTGTTCATCGCGGGGCGCATGTACGGCCCCGATCTGGTCGGCCGCTTCGCCATCGCGGTGGTCGTGGTCGAGCTGGCGGCGCTGATCGCGACGCTGGGCATGAAGCGCGGGCTGGCGCAGGCGCTGTCCTCGACCGAGCGGCCGCATGTCCATGTCGTGTGGGACGCGATGGCGCTCGCCTTCCTGGCCTCGGTCCTGGCCAGCGCGGTGCTGTGGACCTTTCCCGAGCTGCTCTATCCCAACAGCGCGATCACCGGGCTGGACCGGTGGCTGCCCTGCATCATCGTCGCCATCGCCTGGTCGGACGTCAGCCTCGCCGCGCTCGCCTATCGCCTGAACGTCAAGGCGACGGTCACCGCGCGCGCGGTGGTCGAGCCCTGGACCATCTCGATCGCGGCCTGGGTCTTTTCCTTCTTCACGATCCGCGACGGCCTGGTCCTGTCCTATGTCGCGTCGATGACGGCGGCGCTGATCGCCAGCCTGGTGCCGTTCCTGCGCAGCTATGGCCTGCCGCACGGCTGGAGCCCGCGCCTCGCCCGCGTCTTCGCGCTCGCCCGCGCCAATGCGCCGCTGGCGGGGGCGGACGCGCTGGAATGGGGGACGCGCAATGTCGACCGCTTCATCCTGGGCGTGATGTTCGAGCCGCGCATCGTCGGCATCTATTATATGGCGCAGCAGGTCGCCTCGCTGCCGCAGAAGCTGAAGACCAGCTTCGACCCGATCCTGGGCCCGGTCATCACCCAGAGCCTGGCCAATGGCGACATGGGCGCGATCGCGCGACAGGTGCGGCAGGTGGCGTTCTGGATCATGGCCGCGCAGGGATGCCTGGCGCTGATGGGCTCGATCCCCGGCGAGGGCGTGATGGGCGTGGTCGGCCCGCAATTCGTGTCGGGCACCGCCGCGCTGGCCTTCCTGCTGTTCGCCGAGGTGCTGGCCTCGACCGGCGCGGTGTGCGAATCGGCGCTGGTCTATACCGCGCGGCACCGCAACCTGATGATCTCGATCGCGATGCTGGGGGTGCAGATCGGGCTCAGCTTCGCGCTGATCCTGGGCATGCGCGCGCTTGGCTGGCCGCCGACCTGGGCGGCCGCGGGCCCGGCGGTGGCGCTGGCGATGAGCGTGACGATGACCTCGGTCATCAAGGCGCGGGTGCTGTCGGGCATCCTGAAGGCGCCCGTCTCGCCCTTCCGCTGGCCGCTGCTCTGGGCGGCGGGGGCGGCGATCGTCGTGGGCGGGGCCTTCACGCTGCTGCCCAAGCGGCTGGAATGGGCCGAGCTGCTGTTCGGCGAGCCCGCCATCGCGGCGACCTATCTGCTGGTGCTGTGGCGCTGGGCCTTTGGTCCGGCGGACCGCGCGCTGTTCGGCAAGGCGCCGAGCGCGGAGGAAGCCACCTTGCCCCATGCGGGCGGGATCACGCGGTAATTCTGTTCCTCCCCTGCAAGGGGAGGGGGACCAGCGAAGCTGGTGGAGGGGTGTCACCGCTTTCGATAGCGGGACACCCCTCCGTCAGGCCTACGGCCTGCCACCTCCCCTATAAGGGGAGGAAGCTAGCATCCGATCAATGCCGGAAGTGGCGCATGCCGGTGAACACCATCGCCAGCCCGGCTTCGTCCGCCGCCGCGATCACTTCATCGTCGCGGATCGAGCCGCCCGGCTGGATCACCGCCGTCGCGCCCGCCTCGACCGCCGCGAGCAGGCCGTCGGCGAAGGGGAAGAAGGCGTCCGAAGCGACCGCCGAACCGATGGTGCGCGGCTCGGCCCAGCCCGCCTTGTCGGCGGCGTCCTTGGCCTTCCACGCCGCGATGCGCGCCGATTCCAGACGGTTCATCTGGCCCGCGCCGACACCGGCGGTCGAGCCGCCCTTGGCATAGACGATCGCGTTGGACTTCACATGCTTGGCGACCGTCCAGGCAAAGCGGCAATCGGCCAGTTCCTGTGCGGTCGGCGCGCGCTTGGTGACGACCTTCAGCATGTCGTCGGTCAGGCGGCCATTGTCGCGGCTCTGGACCAGCAGACCGCCCGCGATCGACTTCATCATCAGGCCCGGGCGCGACGGGTTGGGCAGTTCGCCCGACAGCAGCAGGCGCAGATTCTTCTTCTTGGCGAAGATGGCGCGTGCCTCTGCCGAAGCGTCCGGCGCCACCACCACCTCGGTGAAGATGCCCGAGATCGCTTCCGCCGTCTCGGCGTCGAGCGGGCGGTTGCAAGCGATGATGCCGCCGAAGGCCGACACGGTGTCACAGGCGAACGCCGCCTGATACGCCTCGAGCAGCGTCTCGCCGCTCGCCACGCCGCAGGGGTTGGCGTGCTTGACGATCACCACGGTCGGCGGGCCGTCAATGAATTCGCTGACCAGCTCCAGCGCGGCATCGGCGTCGTTCAGGTTGTTGTAGCTCAGCGCCTTGCCCTGAAGCTGCTCGGCCTGAGCGATGCCCTGACCGCCCTTTTGCGGCAGATAGAGCGCGGCGACCTGATGCGGGTTCTCGCCATAGCGCAGCGTCTCGGGGTGACGGGTGAAGGCGAGCGGCAGGGTGGCCGGGAAGGCCTCGCCCTGATCGGCGAAGGCGAACCACTGGGCGATCGCCGAGTCATAGGCGGCGGTGGCGGCAAAGGCCTTGGCGGCGAGGCGCTGGCGGGTCTTCAGCGTCGAGGCGCCATCATTCGCGGCGAGTTCGGCCAGGAAGTCGGCATAGTCCGCCGGGTCGGTCAGGATCGAGACATAGCCATGGTTCTTGGCCGCCGAACGGACCATCGACGGGCCGCCGATATCGATATTCTCGATGATCTCGGGCCGCTCGGCCCCCTTCGCGACCGTCTGCTGGAAGGGGTAGAGGTTGACCACGACCAGGTCGATCGCGCCGATGCCATGTTCGGTCATCGCGGCGGCGTGCGCGGGATCGTCGCGCACCGCGAGCAGGCCGCCATGGACCATCGGGTGCAGCGTCTTGACCCGGCCGTCCATCATCTCGGGGAAGTTCGTCACCTCGGAGATGTCGCGGACCGGCAGGCCCGCATCGCGGATCGCCTTGGCGGTACCCCCGGTCGAGACGAGATCGACCCCGCGCTCGGCCAGCGCGCGCGCCAGATCGATGACGCCGGTCTTGTCGGACACCGACAGCAGCGCGCGGCGGACCGGCACGGTGTCGACGGAGGGAGCGGAGGGGAGCGAAACGGCCATCGGGCTGCGGGTCCTACATGCTGGGGAGAGTTGGCGGCCCCGATAGACTCCGATTCGCCGAAGCGCAAAATGTGATTCGGGGTGCGCGCCTTTCCTCCCCTGCAAGGGGAGGGGGACCATGCGCAGCATGGTGGAGGGGTATCACCGGTTGCGAGAGCGGGTGTCGCTCACCGAGCGGGACACCCCTCCGTCAGTCCTTCGGCCTGCCCCCTCCCCTTGCAGGGGAGGAATTTGATGGTTCGACTGGGCCCCGGCCTTTGCCGGGGCGGGCGCTCTTCGTGCTGATGCGCTCAGAGCGCCCGCTTGAACGCCCAGCTGACATGCGCGCCGCCCGCCGGGGTCTCGCCCGTCACGACCAGCTGCTGCGTCGCGACCGGGCGGCCGGTGCCGTCGATCCACAGCGACTCCTCGATCGCCAGCGTGCCGCCGCGACAGCGGAACTGCCATAGCGCGCCGTCGTCCAGCCGCAGGATCGCCTGCCCGCTCTCGGCGGTGATGACCGCCTCGACCCCGTCGCCCAGATGGAAGCGCAGCGCGAAATGGGTCGATCCGGCCTGGCGCTTGCGCCCCTGCGGCAACAGCGCATCCTCGCCGCGCAGCTCGCGCCCGTCGCCGGTCAGCAGCAGCTGGCGGCGGTGGAGAAAGCCATAGCGGCGGACATAGCCGTCATGACTCGCCTCGATCCGGCTGGCCGCGTCCGATTCCTGGCGGCTGAGCTCGACCTCGGCGACACCGCGCCCCAGCGTGCCGTCGGCATGGATCGCGGTGGAGTTGGAATCGCCCAGGACCAGCGTCGAATGCGCCGCCGTGGTGCGCAGGCCATGCGCGAGGCTGGCGGGAACCTGTGCCACGGTCGCGCCCGCGCCGCCGCAATTGACGACGATCCGCTGCGCCCCGTCCGAAAACTCGAAGGCCAGCGTCGAGGCGCAGCCCCCCTCGATCGCGCGCGCGATGGGCGGGGGCGCGGCGTCCATGACCAGCACGGTCTGCGCCGCCGCCAGCCGCTGATAACCCCAGTCGCCCGCCTGGCGCAGCGGCCGGGTGCGCACGCCCGACGCCTCGATGACGGCGGCGATCTTCTCCGGCGTTTCGGGGCCCGATCCCTGCCAGCTCGACAGCGCGCGGTCGCCGTGCATCACGCCGAGCAGCGCCGAGATCATCTTCTGCAACCGCGCCTGGAACGCCTCCGGAAAGGCCAGCCCGCGCGCGTCATAGACCTCGCGCATCATGGTCAGCAGCATGACCGCGTCGAGCTGCACCGCCGGGCTGCGCGCGATGACGCCGCCATCGGCGAACAGGCCGGTGTCGAGCGCGCGGTTCAGCCCCGCCTCGCCGAACGCCTGGCGCGGATCGCCCCCCGCCAGCAGCAGTCCCGCCGCGACGACGCCGCACCAGGCCGCGATCCGCGCGACTCCGGCGGGCGCCTTGTCCGCGCCGCGATCCAGATGCCGCGCGCCCCGCGCCAGCGTGTTGAGCACGCGCGAGCGATAGACGAGATCGGTCGACGACAGGATCAGTGGCGCATGCGCGGTCCAGAACAGGATGCGGCGGCCCCACAGATCGGGCCGCCACGCCACCGGATCGACCTTGTCCCCGAACGCGTCGAGCCAGCGCCCCATCAGATATTCGGCGATCGGCGCCCCCTGCGCCCGCGTCGCGACGCTGGACAGGTCGCGCAGCCAGGCAAAGCCGTGCAGATGGTCGGCAAAGCCGCTCGACCAGTCGGGATGCGCGAAATCGATCGATTCGACCCCGCGTTCCTCGCCGCGCCAGTCGAGCACCCCGCCGAGCAGCGCATGGCCGCGCTCGATATCGCCCAGGATCGGGTCCTCGGGCACCGCCATCAGCTTGAGCGGATGCCGCCCCTTCAGCCGCAGCGAATGCAGCGGCGTGCGCCAGGTCAGCCGGTGGAGATGCTCGCTCAACCGGTCGGCGAGCGACAGCCCGCCGGTGCCGACACGGACCAGCCGCTTGCCTTCCTCGATGCTGTCGGCAGCCTGCGGGGTGGACCCGCCCTCGATCCCGCTCCGCATCGCGCTCAGCCGCGCAGGGCGGCGATGTTGGCGGCGTAGTGGTCCGGACCGCCCCGGAAGGCCGCCGTTCCCGCGACCAGCGCGTCGGCCCCCGCCTCGATACAGCGCTTCGCCCAGGCCGGATCGACGCCGCCATCCACCTCCAGATCGATGGCGCGGCCCGAATGCTCGATCATCTTGCGGATCGCCGAAATCTTCTTGAGCTGGCTCTCGATGAAGCTCTGCCCGCCGAAACCGGGGTTCACGCTCATGACCAGGACCAGATCGACCATGTCGATCAGGTAATCCAGCATCTTGGCGGGCGTCGCGGGGTTCAGCACGACCCCGGCGCGCTTGCCCAGCCCCTTGATATGCTGGATCGTGCGGTGGATGTGCGGCCCCGCCTCCGGGTGGACGGTGATGGTGTCCGCCCCCGCCTCGGCAAAGGCGTCCAGATAGGCGTCGATCGGCGAGATCATCAGATGCACGTCGAACGGCTTGTCCGTATGCGGGCGCAGCGCCTTCACCACCGCCGGGCCGATGGTGATGTTGGGCACGAAATGCCCGTCCATCACGTCGATATGGATCCAGTCGGCACCGGCGGCGTCGATGGCCCGGACTTCGTCGCCCAATTTGGCGAAATCGGCGGACAGGATGGAGGGTGCGATACGGACGGGGAGCATGGCATTTGTCCTTAACGTCCTATCGCGCCCAAGTCAGCCTTTGCGTTGCAGCCGCGCGATGAAGAACCCGTCGAGCCGCCCTTCCCTTGCGAGCATCGTCGGCAGGGTGCGGATCGTGCCCTGGTCGGTGATCCCCGGCCACTCGCCCGCGATCGGCGACAGCGCGTAATCGGGCCGCTCGGCCAGGAACGCCGCGATCTGGCGCTCGCCCTCCTCGGGCTCCAGCGAGCAGGTGGCATAGACCATCGTCCCGCCGGGTTTCAGCCAGTCGGCGGCGCGGGCCAAGATCACCCGCTGCAGCTCCGCCATCTCGGCGATGATCGCGGGGCGAACGCGGTAGAGGACGTCGGGGTGACGGCGGAAGATGCCGCTGGCGCTGCACGGCGCATCGACCAGGATCGCGTCGACCTGCCCCTTCGGGCTCCATTCGCGCAGGTCCGCGGTGACGACCTCGGCCGACTGACCGGTGCGCTCGAGATTCTCGGCCAGGCGGGCGAGTCGCGATTCGGACTGGTCGATCGCGGTGACGGTCCAGCCCGCGCTCGCAAGCTGCAACGTCTTGCCTCCCGGCGCGGCGCACAGGTCGAGCACATGGCCCGGCCCCTGCCCCAGCAGACGGGCGGGAATCGAGGCGGCGAGGTCCTGCACCCACCAGGCGCCTTCGTCGAAGCCCTGCAATTCCATCACCGAATTGCCCGAGGGCAGCCGGACATGGCCGGGGAGCAGGCTGACCCCGCCCAGCGTTTCCGCCCACTGCGCGGTCGCGGACGGATCGGCCAGCGTCAGGTCGAGCGGCGGCGGCGCGGCGATGGCGTGGGCGGCGGCCTCGACCATGTCCTCACCCCAATTCGCCTCCCAGCGTTCCTCGGTCGCGGGCGGCAGCGCGGGGATTTCGGGGAGCAGCACGCCGCTCTTGGTGATGGTGCTGAAGACGCCGTGGACCAGCTTGCGCGGGCCGCCATCGACCAGCGGCAGCACGGTCGCGATCGCGGCGTGCGGCGGCGTGCCCAGCGCCAGCACCTGGACCAGCGCGATGCGCAGCGCGAAGCGCGCCTTGGCATCGTCGGGCAGCCGCTGCTTGGTCGCCGAGTCGATCAGCGCGTCCAGATCGGGCAGGCGGCGCAGCGTCTCCGCCGCGATGGCATGCGCCAGGCCCCGGTCCGGTCCACCCGCCAGCGCACGGGTGGCCGAGGCGAGCGCGGCCTCCAGCGGTTCGCCCCGGCGCAGCACCGCGTCGAGCAGGCGGATGGCGGCGCGGCGGGTGGCGGTGCCCAGCGGCTCGGTGGGACGCTGCTGCCGCCCCCGCCGGTCCTCGCCCTTGGGCGGCCCGCGACGATCGGGGCGGCCGGGGCGCGAAGGCGATTGGGGGGGGCGTGTCACTTGGCAAAACTCCTGTCAGCCCCGACATGGGCTGCAATCATTGCCCCTTAGTCGAAAGGACCGCCCATGGGCCAGCGCCCCGACCATGTGAAGCCGCCCGCCTATCTGTCGCAGAATACTCCGGTGCCGCAGCCCGAGGCGAAGCCCGAGCCACAGGACGACCCGTTGGGGAAGAATCCGGTGCGATACGGGGATTGGGAATTGAAGGGGGTAGCGGTCGATTTTTGATCGCCATTTTAAGCCCCGCCCCTTCTTAAAGTCCCTCCTCCCGGCAGGGGGGAGGGGTTTGGGGTGGGGGCTCGGCCGCAGGCGATGGTCTCTGTGAGACTCCGAACCCTCCCCCATCCCCTCCCGCCTGCGGGAGGGGAGCGGCTAGAGGCAGAGTTAGCCTACCCAAAACCCCGTTCAGCCTGAGCGAAGTCGAAGGCCACGCCCCGACCTCACCCCGATCACCGGCGCACTAACGTCCCCGCCCCCTGCTTAGTGAAGATCTCCAGCAGCATCCCGTGCGGCACACGCCCATCCAGGATCACCGCTGCATCCACGCCCGCCTCGACCGCCGAGACGCAGGTCTCCAGCTTGGGGATCATCCCCCCCGAGATCGTCCCGTCGGCGCGCAGCTCGGCGATCCGCGCGGGGTTCAGGTCGGTCATCAGCTCGCCCTGCTTGTCGAGCACGCCCGCGACATCGGTCAGCAGGAAGAAGCGCGACGCGCCCAGCCGCGCGGCGATCGCGCCCGCCATGGTGTCGGCATTGATGTTATAGGTATGCCCGTCCAGCCCGATCGCGACCGGCGCGATGACGGGGATGATACCGTCGGCGCACAGGCTTTCGATCAGGCGCGGGTCGACCGCGACCGGCTCCCCGACAAAGCCCAGATCGACATGGCGCTCGATCCCCTTCAGCGGATCGGCCTCGCGCCCCTGCACCTTCTCGGCGATGACGAGCCCGGCGTCCTTGCCCGAGATGCCGACCGCGCGGCCCCCGGCGGCGGAGATCCAGCTGACGATTTCCTTGTTGATCGATCCCGCCAGCACCATTTCGGCGATCTGCGCGGTTTCCTTGTCGGTCACGCGCAGGCCGTTGACGAACTGCGACTCGACGCCCAGGCGCTTGAGCATCGCGCCGATCTGCGGCCCGCCGCCATGCACGACCACCGGGTTGATGCCGACCGCCTTCAGCAGGACCATGTCCTCGGCGAAATCGCGCTGCCGCTCGGGGTCGCCCATGGCGTGGCCGCCATATTTCACCACGAAGGTCTTGCCCGCATAACGCTGGAGATAGGGCAGCGCCTCGGTCAGCGTCTCGGCCTTGGCGAGCAGGGCGGCGTCGGGATCGTGGTTGGTCATGAGCGGCCCTTTATCGCGGGTCGGGAACGGGGAAAACCGGCAATATGGATCAGACGCGATCGAGCCGCCGCCCCAGCCCCACGAACAGATAGATGAGCGGCGGCACCAGCACCGCCGACAGCGTGACCTTGGCGATCATCTGCCCCACGATCAGCTGGCCGATGGGGAAGGCGCCGTAAAAGGCAATGGTGACGAACAGCAGCGTGTCGACCACCTGGCTGAGCATGCTGGCCACCGCCGCGCGCAACCAGAGCAGCTTGCTGCCCTCCTTGCCTTTCAGTGCGGCGAAGATGGTGACGTTCAGCGTCTGCGACACGCCATAGGCAACGATGCCACCCAGCCAGATCCGCCAGGTCGACCCCAGCACCAGCTGGATCGCGTCGCGATTGGCCGGGATCATCTCCGGCGAGGGCGGCAGCGTATAGACGATGAACGACAGGGCGAGCGATACCAGCAGCGGCACGAAGCCCACCCGCACCAGCCGCCCGGCGACCTGCGGCCCGTGCAGCTCGGCCACCGCGCTCGACGTCACGACCAGCAGCAGGAAGGCGAAGATCCCCGCCTCGACCGCCAGCGGCCCCAGCGCGACCTGCTTATTGCCCAGCACGCCCGCGATACACACCATGCCGCCGTAGAAGATCGACAGCGCGAACAGCGAGGGAGAGATCAGGCGCGAGCGGGAAACGGCGTCGGGATGGTTCATCGGCGACTGCTAGCGCGAAATCGCGCCGGGGCAAAGGATTAGGCGAACCCCTTTCCTCCCCTGAAAGGGGAGGTGGCAGGCCGTCAGGCCTGACGGAGGGGTGTCGCGCTATCGACAGGGGGAAACCCCTCCGACGCGCTACGCGCGCCACCTCCCCTTCCAGGGGAGGAACATTCCGTCGCTTGCGCCGCCTCCCGCAACACGCTCTATTCCCCACCGAAACGATAATCAGGGGGATCAGATATGCGGTTGGCGAAATGGCTTGGCGGGGTTGCCGCGACGCTGGCGATGATGCCGGGGCTCGCGGCGGCGCAGACCCGTCCCGACCAGAAGGCGTTCTTCGACCTGTACAAGCAGCTGGTCGAGACCAACACCAGCCTGTCGGTCGGCAGCTGTACCCAGGCCTCCGCCCAGATCGCCGACCGGCTGAAGGCCGCGGGCTACAAGGACGCCGACATCACCCTGTTCTCGGTGCCCGAGCATCCCAAGGACGGCGGCATCGTCGCGGTGCTGCCCGGCACCGACAAGCGGCTGAAGGCGATGCTGCTGCTCGGCCATCTCGACGTGGTCGAGGCCAAGCGCGAGGACTGGACCCGCGATCCGTTCAAGCTGATCGAGGAGGATGGCTTCCTCTATGGTCGCGGCACCGTCGACGACAAGGCGATGAGCGCGATCTGGGCCGATACGCTGATCCGCCTGAAGAAGACGCCGCCCAAGCGCACGATCAAGATGGCGCTGACCTGTGGCGAGGAAACGACCTTCGCGTTCAACGGCGCGGAGTGGCTGGCCAAGAACAAGCCCGATCTGATCGCGGCCGAGTTCGTGCTGAACGAGGGCGGCGGCGGGCGGCTCGATTCGGACGGCAAGCGCGAGCTGCTGGCGGTGCAGGTCGGCGAGAAGGCGGCGCAGAACTATACCTTCCTGGCCACCAATCCGGGCGGTCACAGCTCGCAGCCGACGCCCGAAAACGCGATCTACGAACTCGCCGACGCGGTGAAGGCGGTGCAGGGTTACGAGTTTCCGATCCAGCTGACCGACACCACCCGCGCCTTCCTGAGCGCGACCGCGCAGAAGGTCGGCGGGCCGCTCGGCGATGCGATCACCCGGCTGCTCGCCAATCCGAACGACAAGGCCGCCGACGCGATCGTCAGCCAGGACAAGGCGCTTCATTCGACGCTGCGCACCACCTGCGTCGCAACGCTCCTTCAGGCGGGTCATGCCGAAAACGCGCTGCCCCAGCGCGCGACCGCCAATATCAACTGCCGCATCTTCCCCGGCGAAACGGTCGAGGGCACGCTGGCCAAGCTGAAGGACCTGGCGGGACCGAAGATCACCGTCACCGCCAACCAGCCGGTGCGCCCGACCGCCATCCCGCCCAGGCTGGACCCGAAGATCATTGGCCCGATGAAGACGCTGGCCGCCAAGCACTTTCCCGGCGTGCCGCTGGTCCCGATGATGTCGACGGGGGCGACCGACGGCATCTTCTTCCAGACGATCGGCATCCCCGTCTACGGCGCGCCGGGCATCTTCATCGAGAAGGATATGTCGGGCATTCACGGCCTGAACGAGCGGATTCGAGTCACGTCGCTCTATGACGGCCGGGACTATCTCTACGATCTGGTCCGGGCCTATGCCTATTGAACGCGACATCGCCGCCCGTCTCCGACGGGCGGCGAGGCTTCAGGGGCTTTAGACCCGTTTCAGCGGCACCGGCCCGCTCCCCATCAGGCGGGCTGGTGCACCGGCGGCAGGCGCAGGCGCATCGGCTGCGACAGCCAGCCGACGACCATCCGCCGCATCGGCTGCCAGAAGGCGGACAGGGTCAGCAACGCCGAGCCGATGACGAAGGCGGTGAACGCCGCGCCCAGTTCGACCGCCCCGGCGCTGCGGAACAGCGAATAGAGCGCGTAGAGCACATAGACGAGACTGGAGACGAGCAGCGCCCGCCGGTCGACCGCCAGCGCGATCCCCGCGAACAGCAGGTAGAGCGCCAACACGATCACCGCGACGCCCGCGCCGATCTCTCCGTCGAACACGCCCAGCATCTGGAAGATCGGATGCGCGATCATCGGCGCGGCGGCCAGGTGCAACCAGAAGGCGACGTCCGCGCGGCGCGTCTCGCGCCTGGGGTCCGACATGTCCCAGCGCATCGCCAGCGCGAACACGCCGATCCCGCAGACGAGCAGGATCGGCCACATGCCCTGCTTGATGTCGGGGAACACCGCCATCAACAGCCCGATCACGACCGCGACCAGCGCCGCCGCCCCCGCCGCCACGGTGATCGGCACCATGAACCGGCGCCAGTGCAGCCATGCCGCACCGGCAGAAACCAGCCCGACCCCGGACATTGCCAAGGCGCCAGCCGTGCCGTTGATGTTCGACCAGAGGGTCTCGATGAACCCGATCAGCCCACCGGCCACACCGCCGACAAAGGCGAGCAGCAACAGGATGCTGGGCAGCGCCATCCGCCGCTTGCCCGTGAAATAGAAGGCCAGCATCCACGCCGCCGCCGCGACGAAGGCACCGCCAAGCCCATGGCTGATGCTGAAACCGATCTGCCCCAGCGCGGCGAGCAGCAGCGCGATCGCGATCGACACGAAGATGTCGTTGAACCCGGTGAGCAGCCGGAAATGCTCCTCGTCGACGGCCGGTGCGGCATGGACCGTCGCGACGTGCCGCCGCAGCGCCGCCGCCGCATCGGACGAAATCGCCCCCGCCGCCACCGCACCGTCGATGTCGCTTTCGCTGTACATGGACCTTCTCCCCATTGAGAAGCGGAGAGCATCGCTCATGTGTATTATCGTGTCAATACACTCTCGACAACCTTGCGAGCGGGCGCCAGACGGGTGGCCGCGATGATCCTTGCCCTCGAAGGAGCCGTTCCTCGAATGCGTATCGAACCCGCCGACCCCACCGACCCGGCGTCGTCCCGGCTGCTCGACCGGCTTTCCGATGCGCTGGAGGCGATAACCGGGGACAGCGGCCGAGCGTCCTTCGATCCCCTGGACGTACAGGGTGACGGCGCGTCGTTCGTGCTCGCGTATGACGAGGAGGGAAGGCCGCTCGGCTGTGGCGCGTATCGGCCGCTGGCGGAGGGCGTGGCGGAGCTCAAGCGGATGTTCGCCCTGCCCGGAACCAAGGGTGTCGGCGCGGCCATCCTCGCCTGTCTCGAAACCCGCGCGCGGGCGGACGGATATGGCCAGCTTTGGCTGGAGACGCGACGGATCAATGAAAGGGCCGTGCGATTCTACGAGAAGAACGGCTATCGGCGCATCCCCAATTTCGGGAAATATGCCGGGCGACCCGAGGCCGTGTGCTTTGCGAAGATCCTGTCGGAGCCGGTCTCGCCGGGCGGGTAATGGCGGCTCTGCGACCGATCGGACGACCCATATTGTAAGTACGATTTGAGTTGGCAATTCGGCTTTTCGTACTTACAAAAAGATCATGACGATCGTTTGGGACGAACCGAAGCGCGCCGCGAACCTCGCCAAGCACGGCATTGATTTTGCCGATATCGACGAGGCGTTCTTCCTGTCCGCAATGATCGGTGAAGCGAAACAAGGCCGCTGGTTCGCGGTTGGTCGCCTGAACGGCGTCATCACCGTCATTTTCGCCACGCTGGGCAGCGAAGGACTTTCGATCATCTCCGCCCGCCCCGCGAGCGCCAAGGAAAGGAAACTGGTCGAATGACGAAACCCTATACCCAAGCCGACATGGATGCCGTGTCCGACACCCCGGAACTGACCGACGCGCAACTGGCCAGCGCCCGGCCGTTTTCGGAAGCGCTGCCCGCCTTGGCGGAAAAAATGCAGCGCGTCCGTGGCCCTCAAAAGCGCCGCACCAAGATTCCCAAGACCATCCGCCTATCGCCGGAGGTGGTGGACTATTTCGAGGCTACGGGTCCGGGCTGGCAGACCCGCATGGACGATGTGCTGAAGCGATACGTCATCGATCATCGCTGATCGGCCCAGCACCGATTCCCGCGCTGCGCGTTCACGCAAGGTTTCCACCTCGCCGACCGGCGGGTGCTATTGATCCCGCCACGCAAACGAAAGGGGCCGGTGCGAGGGTTCGCACCGGCCCCTTTTCGCATGATCGTGGATACGATCAGCCGTCGTAATCGGCACCCAGATTCTGGTTGCGCGGCGGCGCGGCGGCGGTCAGGCGCAGCGCCTCGGCCGAAGCCTGCAGGCTGCCGACGTCATCCGCCTCGTCCTCGTCGTCGATCTGGACGCGCTGCAGGCTGTTGACCACGGCTTCTTCCAGATGGGTCGGGCGAACCGTTTCCTCGGCGATCTCGCGCAGCGCGACGACCGGGTTTTTGTCGCGATCGCGGTCGACGGTCAGATCCGCCCCGCCCGAAATCTGACGGGCCCGCTGCGCCGCGAACAGCACCAGATCGAAACGGTTAGGAATCTTGTCGACGCAATCTTCGACGGTGACGCGCGCCATGCGTGTGTCCTTCGCAAATAATGCTGGGATGAAAGCGGGCCACCTAGCAGCAACGGGCGCACAAGTCAAAAGCCGCCGCGCGTGCAACGCATATGTCGCTTGGCTCGTTACGCTTTCGTCAGGATCACCGGGCCTTTCAGGAGTTCGCCATTTCGTCACCCGCCCCGCCCGAACAGCCCGTCTTTCCGGTTGATGGTCACCGGCTGACCCTGCTCGACACCGGCCCGCGACGGCTGGCGGCGTTGCTGGCGCTGATCGAGGGCGCACGGACCAGCCTGCGCATCCTCTATTATATCTATGCCGACGATGCGACCGGGCGCCGGGTGCGCGATGCGATGATTGCGGCGGCGCGACGCGGGGTGGCGGTGTCGGTGGTGGTCGACGGATTCGGCGCGGGCGCGGACGAGGCGTTCTTCCGGCCGCTGGTCGCAACCGGCGCGCGGCTGTCGCGCTTCGAGCCGCGCTTCGGCCGCCGTTATCTGCTGCGCAACCACCAGAAGCTGGCGCTGGCGGATGCCGAGGGCCCCTCGCCCTCCATCATCATCGGCGGCTTCAATATCGAGGACGATTATTTCGGCACCCCCGCCGAGCAGAGCTGGCGCGACCTGGGTCTGCTGGTCGAGGGACCGGCGGCGGCGCGGATGGCGGGCTATTTCGATGCGCTGTTCGCCTGGACGCAGGATGCCAAGGGGCGGCTGCGCGACCTGAACCGCGCGCTGGCCGATTGGAGCGAGTCGACGGGGGCGCTGCGCTGGCTGATCGGCGGGCCGACGCGGCGGCTGTCGCCCTGGGCGCGGACGGTGCGCGACGATATGCGGCGGGGGCGGCGGATCGACGTGATCGCGGCCTATTTCACCCCCAGCCCGACCATATTGCGGCGGCTGGACCGGGCCGGGCGTCGCGATGCCGAGGTGCGGATCGTGACGGCGGGCCAGTCGGACAATGAAGCGACGATCGCGGCGGCGCGCTTCACCTATGCGGGGCTGCTGCGCAAGGGCGTGCGCATCTATGAATATCAGCTCACCAAGCTGCACACCAAATTATATGCGATCGACGATGCGGTGCATATCGGCTCCGCCAATTTCGACATGCGCAGCCTGTTCGTGAATCTGGAGCTGATGCTCCGGATCGAGGACCGCGCCTTTGCCGACCATGTCCGCGCCTATGTCGATGCCGAAATCGCCCGGTCGGAGGCGATCACGCCCGAATGGTACAAGCGGAACACCGGCTGGTTCCAGCGGCTGCGCCAGTTCGCGGCCTATCTGCTGATCGCGGTGATCGATCCGTCGGTATCGCGCGGGCTGAACTTCGGGATCGAGTCGCCCGACGGGGACTAGGTGGCCATCCCGGCAAGGGCGGGAATATGGACGACCGTCGCCCCGTCTCATCAAAGGCCCCGGCCGATCAGTCCTTCCAGGCCCAGTAAAGCTGCGCCGGGGGCACGTTCCACCATTCCATGTCGTGGTCGATATTGTTCCAGTGCGGGGTCAGGAAGTCCTTCACCTTGGGGCTGAACTGATAGACCAGGAACGCGCCGCCGGGGCGCAGCACGTCATGCGTACCCTGGGCGATGGCGGGGCCGACGCCGGGCGGCAGGGTCGAGAAGGGCAGGCCCGACAGGACATAATCGGCATGGTCGAAGCCATGGTCGCGCACGATCTTCTGCACGTCCGCCGCCGAGCCGTTCACCGCGGTAAAGCGCGGGTCGATGATGGTGTGGCGCAGATAGTCGCAGAAATCGGCATTGGTATCGATCGCGATCAGCTTCGCATCGGGCGCCATCCGGTCCAGCACCGGGCGGCAGAAGGTGCCGACGCCGGGGCCATATTCGACGAACAGCTTGGTATTGGCCCAGTCGACGGGGGCCAGCATCTTGCGGATCAGCTTGCCCGACGAAGGGATGATCGAGCCCACCATCACCGGATGCTTCAGAAACTGCTGAAAAAACATCTGGCCGGGCGACGGATAACCCGTGGCTTCGGTGCGGGACTTGCGCGCGGCGGTGGTCGAGCTGGGCATCGAGTTCCTGTCGTTCGTGATCCCCGCGAGGAGGAGACGCGAGGGAAACCCCCTCGTCGCACAGGTGCCGAACGACTTTCAAGCTATTGGGTTGCGCCGGGGCGGTGCATTCCACCGCAAAGCGATAGGGCGAAAGGAGCAGCGGCGATGGATCGGACGGGGCAGATAGCGGTGATCTTCGTGTCGCAGCGGACCGAGACCGACTCGGCGGGCTATGCGGCCGCAGCGGAGGCGATGGATGCGCTTGCGGCGGAGCAGCCGGGTTATTGCGGCGTCGACAGCGTGCGCGGAGCGGACGGGCTGGGGATCACCATCAGCTGGTGGGCGGACGAGGCGAGCGCGCTGGCGTGGCGGGCGCATCCGGAACATGCGGCGATCCGGGAATATGGGCGGGCGGAATGGTATTCGCGATACGAGGTCGCGGTGTCCGAGGTGGGGCGGAGCTATGGTTGGGATAGCGACACTTCCGCCCCAAAGCGCTGATTGTGCCGCTCCCCTTCCGCAAGCGAGTTCCAGGTCGGTCATGCCCCCGGCATGACCTAAACGATGCGGGGCATCGTTTACCTGAAACTGGGATGGGGGAGGGCAAGGAGTCTCACTGAGACCATGGCCCGTGGCCTAGGGCCGATCAACATTCAGCGACACCTTTCCGTCCCTCGCCCCTCGTAGAGGGGAGAGGGTTGCGCAGACTTGGTCTTTGCGAAAGCAAAGGCTTAGTCGGAGCTGGGTGAGGGGTGAGCGCTCGCTTCGCGAGCGCGCGAGCCTTTGGGCTCGCTGTACCCCTCACCCAAGCTGCGCTAGCCAGCAAGCTGGCAAGCTGGCAAGCTGGCAAGCTGGCAAGCTGGCAAGCTGGCAAGCTGGCAAGCTTCGCTAACCCTCTCCCCTGTCCAGGGGAGAGGGAAAAAGAAGCAATACTGAATTTCGATCCGCCGTAGCCCCCTCCCCGCCGGGAGAAAGGGCTTTCCCTCAAGGCTGCTTGTCGCCCCTCGGCGTCAGCATTCCCGGCGTGATGAAGCCGATCGGCTGGATCGCCGCCGCATCCTGTTTCAGCCGGGCGGCGATCTGTTCGTAATCGCGCTCCATTTCGGGGGTCACGCTGGCCCGCGCCTCGGTCAGCGCCTCGTCGAACGCCGCCATGTCGACCTCCTGCGCGCCCAGCGACTTGCGTAGCGCGATCAGGCCCGCGCGGCGGACCACGTCGCCCAGGTCCGCGCCGGTGAAGCGATCGGTCCGTGCCGCCACATCGTCCAGGTCGACATCGGGTGCCAGCGGCATCTTCGCGGTCTGGATGCCCAGGATCCGCCGACGCCCCGCCTTGTCGGGCACGCCGACATAGATCAGCTCGTCGAACCGGCCCGGCCGGAGCAGCGCGGGGTCGACCAGATTGGGGCGGTTGGTTGCACCGATCACGACGACCGACTGCAATTCCTCCAGCCCGTCCATCTCCGCCAGGATGGTGTTGACCACCCGCTCGGTCACCTGCGGCTCGCCCAGGCCGCCGCCCCGCGCGGGCACCAGCGAATCGAGCTCGTCGATGAAGATGACCGTCGGCGCTACCTGCCGCGCGCGGGCGAACAGCCGGGTGATTTGCTGCTCGCTCTCGCCATACCATTTGGAGAGGAGGTCGCTCGACTTGGTGGCGATGAAATTGGCCTGCGCCTCGCGTGCGACCGCCTTGGCCAACAGCGTCTTGCCGGTGCCGGGCGGGCCATAGAGCAGGAAGCCCTTGGCGGGCCGGATACCAAGCCGCCGAAACGCATCTGGGTCCTTCAACGGCAGCTCGACGCCTTCCTTCAGCTTCATCTGCGCGGTGTCGAGCCCGCCGACATCCTCCCAGCGGACGGTCGGCGCCTGCACCATCACCTCGCGCATCGCCGAGGGCTGGACGCGCTTGAGCGCCTCCATGAAATCCTCGCGCGTCACCGACAGCGTGTCGAGCACCTCGGCGGGGATCGTCCGCTCCTCGAGGTTCAGGCGCGGCATGATCCGCCGCACCGCCTCGATCGCCGCCTCGCGGGTCAGCGCGGCCAGATCGGCCCCGACGAACCCGAAGGTGGTGCGCGCCAGCTCGGCCAGATCGACCTTGTCGCCCAGCGGCATGCCGCGCGTGTGGATGCCCAAAATCTCGCGCCGTCCGCGCTCGTCGGGGACGCCGACCACGATCTCACGGTCGAAACGACCCGGCCGCCGCAGCGCCTCGTCGATCGCCTCGGGCCGGTTGGTCGCGGCGATGATGACGAGGTTCGCGCGCGCCTCCAGCCCGTCCATCAGGGTCAGGAGCTGCGCGACGAGCCGCTTCTCCGCCTCGCCCTGCACCCGGTCGCGCTTGGGGGCGATCGAGTCGATCTCGTCGATGAAGACGATCGAGGGCGCGGACTTGGTCGCCTCCTCGAAAATCTCGCGCAGGCGCTGTTCGGATTCGCCATAGGCCGAACCCATGATCTCGGGCCCGTTGATGAGGAAGAATTGCGCGTCCGATTCATTGGCGACGGCACGGGCGAGCCGCGTCTTGCCGGTGCCGGGCGGCCCGTGGAGCAGCACGCCCTTGGGCGGCTCGACGCCGAGGCGCTCGAACAGCTCGGGATAGCGCAACGGCAGCTCGACCATCTCGCGCAGCTGGTCGATGGTCGAGGCCATGCCGCCGATATCGTCATAGGTGACGTCGGCGCGCCGGGCCTCGCGCGGCTCCTCATATTCGGGACGCAGCTCGACCTCGGTATTCTCGTCGATATGGACGACGCCCTTGGGGCTGGCCGCGACGACCGCGAGGCGGATTTCCTGAAGCGCATAGGCGGGCGCGTTCATGAACTGCGCGACGCCCGGCGGCATGTTGGTCACACGCTGCTGCCCCGCCGTCGCCACCACATCGCCCTGGCAGAGCGGCCGGTTGAAGAAGGTGCGCTTGAGCGCCTGCGCCGAGCCCTGGAGCCGCAGATTCTCCTGCGCGGGGGCGAAGACGACGCGGGTCGCGGGTTTCGATTCGACGCGGCGCACCTCGACGAAATCGCCCGAGCCGACGCCCGCATTGGCCCGCTGCAACCCGTCGATGCGCAGCAGGTCGAGGCCCTCATCCTCCTGATAGGGGGCGACGGCGCGCGCCGGGGTCGCCTGCTTGCCGACGATCTCGACGACATCGCCCTCGGTGATGCCCAGCGCCGCCATCAGCGCGCGCGGCATATGCGCCAGCCCGCGCCCCGAGTCCTCGGGACGGCTATTGGCCACCTGTATCTTGCGGGTCGGCGCGTCGCTGTCGGCCATGATGATCCCTTGGCTTGAGTGTTCAACACGAAAGCGCGGGACTTGGGGGCGGGTTCCGGGTCGCGAAAGGGCCGCCCGACGGAGCGAGGCAAAAAAAAGGGCCGATCGAAACGACCAGCCCGTAAAAGTTTTTAGGAGAGGATGCCTGAAAGGCCCGTTCCTTTTGCGCCGCAGCACGCTATGTTGCAAGTGCGAAAAGCTTGGTTAAGGTTGCAGTTTATGCAATCCTCTGATCGAGAGGATGTCACAACAACAGGTGCGAGATGCGCAGGCTTCCCCCGCTGGGTGCGATCGAAGCATTCGTCCAGGTCGTCCGCCTGGGCTCCATCAAGGCCGCCGCCGAGGAACTGGCGCTGTCCGCCCCTGCGCTCAGCCGCCGGGTCCAGACGCTGGAGCGGTTCGTCGGCAAGCCGTTGTTCGCGCGGCGGCATCAGGCGATGGTGCCCAATGAGGACGGCCAGACGCTGATGGAGCAGATCGCGCCGCTGCTCGACCAGTTGAGCGACGCGGTGGAGGCGATGACCAGCGGGCACGAGGTGCTGCGCCTGCGGCTCGGCGTGCTGCCGCTCTATGCGGCGCAGCGGCTGTTCCCGCATATGGGCATGCTGCGCGCGGCGCATCCCGAACTGCATCTCGACATCGACACCGCCGGACACGGCATCGCGCGACTGGGCGAAGGGCTGGACGCGGTGATCGCGCTGGGCCGCGACATCGATCCCTCGCTCTATGCCAAGCGGCTGGATCGCAACAAGGTCTATGTCATCGGGTCGAAGCGGCTGGTCGAGGGCCCCAACCCGCTGGTCCGCCCGTCGCAGATGAACGGCATGACCGCGCTGCTCCACCGCGAAATGCCCGACGCCTTCACCGCCTGGTGCCAGGTGGCGGGGCTGACCAATATCAAGCCCAAGGCGATCGACTATTTCGATTCGGGCGGGCTGATGCTGGAGGCGGCGGCGCAGGGGCTGGGCATCGCCTTCATGCATGCCAGCCATTTCGAACATGCGCAGGACCCGCGCCTCGTCCGGCTGTTCGATATCGAGGTGGACAGCCCGTACAGCCACTGGTTCGTCTGCCGTCCCCGCGCGCTCCAGCAGAAGTCGGTGCAGCTGTTCCACGACTGGCTGATCCGCACGCTGTATCCGGAAGCGGCGTAAAGACCTCTCCCCCTCCCGCAGGCGGGAGGGGGAGCATGACGCCAACGACAAAAAGCCGCGCGTCCGTCAGGACGGCGGCTTCACGCCTTCAAGCCATTACGGGGCGACCCTGGGGGCCGCCGCCCGCAAATTACTTGATCTTGGCTTCCTTGAACTCGACATGCTTGCGCACGACCGGGTCGTACTTGTTGAAGCTCAGCTTCTCGGTCTTGGTGCGCGGGTTCTTCTTCGTGACGTAAAAGAAGCCGGTATCAGCCGAGCTGACGAGCTTGATCTTGACGGTGGTCGGCTTGGCCATGACCTGGTTCCTGTATGCGTGAAAAAGCGAAAGCGGCAGCCGGAGCCGCCGCTATATAAGCGCCGCCCATGGCCCATGGGCCCGCCCGAGTCAAGTATTGCGGGCCATTTAAGCCCCTCTTTACGCGCCCGCGACTATGCTTACACCCCCCGATCCCGGCGGGCCGCCGGACAGGGACGGGTGGAAGGAACAGGCGCAAGGCCATGGGTACAGGCGATTCGCCCCGCGAAAAGGGCATGGACGGCGCGATTCGCGATCAGCTCTGGGCGCGCATCGCCGCGCTCGACGTCCGCGCGCCCTATGCCCCCGTCGCGGATCTGGCGGGGGGCGTCGAGGCGATTCGCCGAATCGCCCATGCCCATGGCCTGGCCCCGGCGGTCACCGTGACCCACTTCATCGACCGCGCCCTATCGCGCAGCGGCGGCACGGCGACCGTGCATGGCTGGCTGACCATGCTGACCGACGCGGTGGCGAGCGAGCGGCAGGATTTCGAGACGGCGAATCACTTCGCCACGGTCTGTTCGGCGCGGCTGGCGGGCTGAATGGATGCGCTGATGATCGTGCTGGTCGCGGTGCTGGGCGCACAGGCGGCGGGGCGATGGAGCGGCTTCGTGGTCCATCTGGCCGAGCATAGCCGACAGCCCGGCCAGGTCGTCCTGGGAACGATGCTGGTCCAGGCGGTTATGGCGGGCCTGGCGATCGCCTTCGGCCGGACGCTAGCGCCCGAGGTGACGCCCGACACCCGCAGCTTGTTGCTGGCGCTGGCGCTGCTCGTCCTGGGGATCGGGCTGTTCGGGCGGATGGCCGCGCCGCGCGCGATGCCGCCGCGCTGGAGCCCGCTGGTCGCGGCGGTGATCGGCAGTGGTGCGATCCAGCTTTCCGATTCGACGACGCTGGTCATCGCGGCGGCGGCGGCGCGGTCGCCCCTGCCCTGGGCCGCGCTGCCCGGCGCGATACTGGGCCTGGCAGGGGCGATCCTGCCCGCGCTGCTGCTGGGCGAGCGGGAGTGGCGCCGCCTGCCGCTACGGGCGATACGGATCGGCGTCGGTTTCGCGATGGTCCTGGCCGGAATCACCATCGCCCTGTCGATCCGGGGACTGATCTAGGGGATCGATCAGACTGCACGGTCTTTGTACATGGACAGGCGGGGAGCATTTGCGCCATCGGATCGTTTACGCAACGATCCAGACAGCAACGACAGATAGCGGGAGCATGTCATGTCCGATATCAATCCGGCGCTCGATACGCCGACCGACCTCAGCCGCAACGCGACCGCCAGCGTCGCCGACGCGCTCAACGGCGCCCTGGCGGACTGCTATGCGCTGTACCTGAAGACCAAGAATTTCCACTGGCACGTCTCGGGCCCGCATTTCCGCGACTATCACCTGATGCTCGACGATCAGGCGACGCAGATCCTGGGCGTGACCGACGCGATTGCCGAGCGGGTGCGCAAGACGGGCAATGTGACGCTGCGTTCGATCGGCGATATCGCGCGCCGCCAGACCATCGTCGACAATGACCGCGAATTCGTGTCGGCCGCCGACATGCTGGTCGAACTGCGCGACGACAATCTGAAGCTGGTCGAGCGGTTCCGCACCGTCAAGGACGCCGCCGAAGAGGCCAAGGACAATGCCACCAGCGGCATCGTCGACGAATGGACCGACCAGGCCGAGGAACGCGCCTGGTTCCTGTTCGAGGCGGGCCGCAAGGGCTGATCCCCCCACCCCTGCCCCATGATGCAAAGGGCCTCGGCGAAAGCCGGGGCCTTTTGTCTGGGCGTCAGACCGCCGCGGCGGGCAGCCAGGGGGCCTCGAACCGCGGCCGGCGGGGGGGCAGCGGGGAGAGCTGGCGCAGCGCGGGCAGATCGAGCAGGCGGAAGCGATGGCCCTGTCGCGAGATCAGCCCCTCGGCCTCCATCGCCCGGATCGTCCGGTTGACGTGAACGGCGGTCAGGCCGACCAGATCGCCGATGATCTCCTGGGTCAGCGGCAGGTGGAAGCTGTCGTCCTGTACCATGTCGATCGGGGTCAGCCGCGTGTGCAGATCGACCAGCAGGCGCGCCAGTTGCTCCTTGGCCGAGGCGTTGCCCGTGATCGCCAGCATGTCCATCAGCGCCAGCCGCTCCATCTGCGCCGCCGTGGTGAACAGCGCGCCGAGGCGCGGCATATCGGTCAACAGTTGACCGATCCGTTCATAGGGTACGAACGCCGTCACCGCCTCGGTGATCGCGGTCAGCGTGTCGGCGGCATGCGGCAGGACCATGCTGGGCGTGGCCAGCATGTCGCCGGGCAGATGGACCTTCTGGATCAGCCGATCGCCGTTGCGCAGCACGATCGAGGAACTGATCCATCCCCGGATATGCAGGTAGAAGCCGCTGACGACATCGCCTTCGCGCTGGAACGTCTGGCCGCGACGGCGCACCACCTCGGCATCGCCCAGGTTGATCAGCGCATTCTCTTCGGCCGGGGTCAGGTCGCATAAGGCACGATAGCGGTGGGTCGGATAAGGCATAGGATCGCCTTGTTCCATTTCCCCACCCCTTTTGCCAACCGATCCCTGCATTTAGCGGGCGCGGCCGCCCCCTTTCGGTTTCGCCCATCCGTAATCGGAACACCAACCGTCCTGGCCGGTTGACCCCCTATCAGGTCAGGAGAATCGTCCCATGCTTAAGCTCGCCATCACCTTTCTCGTCGTCGGACTGATTCTCGGCGCGTTGGGGTTCGGGGGGATCGGGGGCGCCTTTGTCGGCATCGCCAAGATCCTGTTCTTCATCGCGATCGCGCTGTTCGTGATCTTCCTCGTGCTGGGGCTGGTCGCGGGCAAGTCGGTGAAGAACGCCATCGACTGATCCGCCGATGCGCGAATTCGCGGCGTTGCTCGATGCGTTGATCTATACCCGGTCGCGCAACGCCAAGCTGAAGCTGGTCGCGGATTACCTCGCCGCCACGCCCGACCCCGACCGGGGCTGGGCGATGGCGGCGTTGACCGGCGATCTCGATCTGCCCGGCGTCAAGCCCGCGCTGATCCGCGCGCTGATCGAGCAGCGGGTCGACCCCGTGCTGTTCCGGATGAGCCGCGACTATGTCGGCGACACCGCCGAGACGGTCGCGCTGCTCTGGCCCGCGCCCGACCGGCCGCTGGACCCCGAACCCCTCTCGGTCAGCGCGGTGGTCGAGCGGTTGCGCCACCTCTCCCGCTCGGACGCCCCCGCCGTGCTGGCCGACATGCTCGACCGGTCGAGTGCGGAGGAACGGTTCGCGCTCCTCAAGATGGCGACCGGCGGCCTGCGCATCGGCCTGTCCGCCCGACTCGCCAAGACTGCCTTCGCGCTGCATTTCGGACTGGACGTCGACGCGGTGGAAGAGGTCTGGCACGGCCTGTCGCCGCCCTATGCCGAATTGTTCGCCTGGGGCGAGGGCAAGGGCGCGCAGCCGACGCCCGCCGACGTGCCGGTCTTCCGCCCCTTCATGCTGGCGCATCCGCTGGAGGATCTGCGGGTCGACCTGACCGACTATGCCGCCGAGTGGAAATGGGACGGCATCCGGGTGCAGATCGTCCATGTCGCGGGCCAGACCCGGCTCTACAGCCGCACCGGCGACGATGTGACCCACGCCTTTCCCGATGTGGCGAGCGCCTTCGACGCGGTGGGCGCGGTCGATGGCGAGTTGCTGGTCAAGGGCGAGCATCAGGGGGGGGCGCTGGAGGATGGCGGCGGCGCGGCCAGCTTCAACGCGCTGCAACAGCGGCTGGGGCGCAAGACGGTGTCGGCGAAGATGCTGGCCGACTATCCCGCCTTCGTCCGGCTCTATGACATATTGGTCGACGGGACCGAGGATGTCCGTGCCCTCCCCTGGACCGAGCGCCGCCAGCGGCTGGAAGCGTTCGCAGGGAAACTCGACCCCGACCGATTCGACGTCAGCGCGGTGATCGAGGCGGAGGACTTCACCGCGCTGGAGGCCCTGCGCGCCACCGCGCGCGATGCCGCGATCGAGGGGGTGATGCTCAAGCGTCGCGATTCGCCCTATAGCGGCGGGCGGCGGGTCGGCCTGTGGTACAAATGGAAACGCGATCCGCTGACCGCCGATTGCGTGATGATGTACGCCCAGCGCGGCAATGGCCGGCGGTCGAGCTATTATAGCGACTATACCTTCGGCTGCTGGACCGAGGAGGGCGAGCTGCTGCCCGTCGGCAAGGCCTATTCGGGGATCACCGACGAGGAGTTGCGGCAGCTCGACCGTTTCGTGCGCGCGCATACCGTGCAGCGCTTCGGCCCCGTGCGCGAGGTTGAGAAGACGCTGGTGCTGGAGATCGCGTTCGATTCGATCCACGAGTCCAAGCGGCACAAATCCGGCGTCGCGATGCGCTTCCCCCGAATCGCCCGCATCCGCACCGACAAGCCCGCCGAAGAGGCCGACCGGGTGGAGACGCTCAAGCGGCTGGTGACCTAGGGCCGATCGCTATTCACGATTGCGTCTTCTTCCCTCTCCCCTGGACAGGGGAGAGGGTTAGCGAAGCTTGCCAGCCTGCTGGCTAGCGCAGCTTGGGTGAGGGGTTGAGCGAGCCCAAAGGCTCGCGCGCTCGCTTGGCGAGCGCCCACCCCTCACCCAGCTCCGACTAAGCCTTTGCTTTCGCAAAGGCCAAGTCTGCGCAACCCTCTCCCCTCTGCGAGGGGCGAGGGACGGAAAGGCATGGCTGAATGTCGATCAGCCCTAGCCGAACAGCCACGTTCCCATGACACGACCGGGCATGAAGGCGAAGGACCCCGCGCCGATCAGCCCGGCCAGATACAGGCCGCCCATGACCTTGCGATGCGTATCGATCCGCCCCGCGCGGGCGGCCGCGATCGCGCGCCACAGCCCGATCAGCGTAACCGGCACGAAGAGGTGGATGACGCTGAACTGCCCGTGATTCAGGTCGCGCAACGCCAGCGCCGACAGCGCCGCGACCGCCATCAGCCCCGCCCACAGCTTGCCCAGCATCCGGTGCCGCGCATCGCCCTTGCGCGCCAGCAGCACATACAGCCCCAGCGGCAACGCGGGCAGTACGGAACCGAGGTGAATCCACACCGCCACGTCATGCGCCCGCGCCAGCGTCGGCGACAGGCCGAGCGCCCCCCGCGCCATGGCGACCACCGCCATCAGCGACAAGGTGCCGCCCGCGACCAGGATCGCGAGGCGCAGCGCGGGGGATGGATCGGAACGGCGGCGGTTCGGGGCGGCGATCGAAAGGCTGGTCATCGGTCGATATCCTGATCGGAAACGGGTTCGTCCCTTCCTGCCGTCGCGCCGCCGCTTCGCCAGCGGTCTTGCGCGGATCGACGGTTCCGCTTCGTGGAGCGGCCGATTTGCCATTTCGCGAAGCGCCAATTGGCCATAGGCACAAGGCCGTGATGCCCCGCTCGCGCCGCCTAGTGATCGATATCGCGCTGATGATCGGCGTGGGGCTGCTGCTGGCGGTACTGGGACCGTTCGGGACGTTCGATGCGCATTTCGCCCATCGGCTGATCTACTGGGTCGCGCTGATGCTGGCGGGCTATGCGCTGTACAAGCCGATGATGGCGGGCGCGCTGACCGTGGCGGCGCGGCTGCATCTGCCCGAAATGGCGGGCTGGGCCGCCGCCGCGATCCTCGCCAGCGGGCCGATGAGCGTCATCGTCTGGTGGGTCGGGCGGCTGGGCCTGCCGCCGCGCTGGCCCGACGGGGATCAGGCGCTGCTGCTCTATGGCAATGTGCTGGTGATCGGGGGCCTGGCCAGCCTGTTGCTGTGGTACGGCCAACGGCGGCGGCGTGTCGCGCCGGAGCCCCCCATACCCGAACCCGCGTCCGAACCCGCGCTACCCGTTGCCGATCCCCGACCCGCGCTGCTGGGCCGCCTGCCTCCGGGCTTCGGCCCCGACATCGTCGCGCTGGAAATGGAGGACCATTATCTGCGCGTCCACGGCGCTTATGGGTCGGAACTGATCCTGCTCAGGATGCGCGACGCGGTGCAGGAGGTCGCACCCCTGGTCGGCGCGCAGGTGCATCGCAGTTGGTGGGTGGCGCGCGCGGCCGTCCGCGAGGCGCATCGCGAAGGTCGCGGCGTGCGACTGGTCCTGACCGGCGGGGTCGAGGCGCGAGTTTCGCGCGCGATGGTGCCGGTGCTGGAGGCCGAGGGCTGGTGGTAGCGGCTTGGCGGAGAGGCATGGCCAGGCCGCTCCGCCCCTCCATCATCGCTTCGCGGCGATCCCCCCCCCTGTCTGATGTGATGCTGGTATGAAGGTGTTGCGGAAGGGAGCCCGTCCCCCCCGAGGGTCTGGAGCCCGATAGGGAGCAAGGGTCCCTTCCGCGT
>Ga0308172_1000281_pt1 | contig 81141 bp, 75 predicted proteins | sample PhyGR2_FD_202134 | JGI IMG/M metagenome (GOLD analysis project Ga0308172, IMG submission 202134) | Phyllosphere microbial communities from UC Gill Tract Community Farm, Albany, California, United States - DLSLSG.R2 | ecosystem: Host-associated > Plants > Phyllosphere > Unclassified | place: USA... | reverse complement strand
GCCCCGCCTTCCGGCCCCGCTTGATCAGGTCAGTCCCATCACACCTTGGACAACGCATTCCATCCCCCCGCTCAAATCACAGGAACAGACAAGAATCCACAATGCGGCCGGTGTAAACAGTCCCCCCTATGGGGGAGGAAGAGGTGTCAAAGCACCTTCAACCGGATCGCCTGGCCGCCGCCGGGGGCCAGCGACAGCGTCAGCGTGTCGCCCTTCTTCACCCGCTTGGTCTCGAACGCGATCGCGTGCCGCGCCTCGGTCGCATAGGTCGCGCCGGGGCCGTCCTTATAGACCTGTGCCTCATAGGACTTGCCCGGATCGAGGAAGTCGAGCGTTACGGTCAGGTCGCGCGGATTCTCGTCGGTGATCGAGCCGACATACCAGTCGCGGCTCTTGCGGTCGCGCCGCGCGAAGGTGACGTAATCGCCGACCTCGCCATTCAGCACGCGGCTATCCTCCCAGTCCACCGGCACATCCGCGATGAAGCGGAAGGCTTCCGGATATTTCGCGTAATTCTCCGGCGTATCGGCCGCCATCTGCACCGGCGAGTAGAGTACGACATAGAGCGCCAGCTGCTTGGCGATGGTCGACTGGATCGGGCTGTTGTCGCTGCCCGTCAGGCTCAGCACGCCGGGCGTGAAGTCCATCGGCCCTTCGAGCATCCGGGTGAAGGCCAGGTTCGCCTCATGCTCGGGCGGGTTCTTGCCCGGCCAGGCATTATATTCCATGCCCCGCGACCCCTCGCGCGCCAGCCAGTTGGGATAGGTGCGGCGGAGACCCGTGTCCTTGACCGGCTCGTGGCTGTCGATCGACACCTTGTACTTGGCGGCGGCCTGAAGAACGTGGAGATGGTGGTTCACCATCCACTGGCCCTCATGCCATTCGCGGCTGACCGAGCCGTCCGGGTTCATGCGCTCGATCTGCCCGGCATCGGCGACATAGCCGGTCTTGACGACATGCTCGCCATGATCGGCGGCGAATTTGAAGGCCGGGTCGAACTGGTTCTCATAATGGCTGACCGCGCCGCCCGTCTCGTGATGGCCGATCAGCGAAACGCCCTTGGACTTCGCATATTTCGCCAGCGCGTCCGCGTCGAAATCCTCCGCCGGGGTCGCGAACTGCATCGCCGAGCCGTTACCCGCCCAGTCGCCGTCCCAGCCGATATTCCACCCCTCGACCAGCACGCCGGGGATGCCGTATTTGGATGCGAAGTCGATATAGGTCTTCACATTGGCGGTGGTCGCACCGTGGCGAGGGCCTCGCGCCCAGCTCCATTCGCCCTTGATCATCTTCCACCAGACGCCGACGAACTTGCCCGGCTTCACCCAGGATACGTCGCCCAGTTTGTTGGGCTCGTTCAGGTTGAGCATCAGGTGGCTCATATAGAGGCCGCCCGCATCGAGCGCGATCAGGAAGGTCCGCCACGGCGTCGTCCACGCCCCCGTCTTCACCACCTTGGGGGCGCCCGAGCCGGGGGTCAGGACCGCCTTGAAGCCGTTCCCCTCGGTCTTCATCAGCCCCATGCTGGCATAGTCGACCAGCGCCGCCTCATGGATGGCGATATGGGTGCCGTCGTCCAGCTTCATGGTGATCGGCGTCGCCGCCGTGCCGACCGCGCCGACGGCCGTGCGGTTGTAGAGATATTCCTCGCGGTTCCAGAGGAAGGCGGGCTTCCACCAGGCGGTGCCGCCCTGCGCGATGTTGAACTCGGTCAGCTCCTCGGCGATGTTCGCCTTGGGCAAGGCCTGCTGCTCGGGAAATTCGTAGCGGAAGCCGACGCCGTCATCCTGCACCCGGAACACCACGTCATAGCGGCGATGGAGCGCGCTCGATTCCATCAGGCGGACGCGCATCTCGCGGTGATTGTCGCGAATGGTGCGCCACTCGCCCCAGGGCTGGGTCCAGCTGGTGTCGGACTTGGCGTGCGACACCGCCTCGATCTTCAGCCCCCGCTCGATTTTGGGCGCGTCGGTGAACATCATCCCCAGCCGGGAGGGGGCGACGATCGCCTTGCCGCCCCTGGCGATCATATAGACCGCGCGGCCGTCATTGTCGGTCGACACCTGCACGGTGATCTGCCCGTTGGGCGAGGTTTCGACCGCGTCGGGCTGTCCGGCGGGCTTGGCGAATTTGAACGTCTCGTTCACCGCCGGATCGGCGGGGCCGTTCTGGGCCGAGGCGGTACTGGCGATCAGGGCTCCTGCGAGAATGGGCCCGATGGCAATGGTCGTCTTCATGCAGTCATCTCCCGGATCGCCGCCCCGAACGCACCCAGGCGTTCATCGGTGGCGTTATTGATCTGGACCACCACCCGTCCCCCGCGTGGCAGGGCGGCGGGAAGCTGGACAGGCGTGTCGCCCAGATTGAACAGGCAGAGCAGGTGCTGGTCGCCCTCGCGCCGCTCGAAGGCGAGCAGCTGGTCGTCGGCGTGCAACAGCGTCAGGTCGCCGACCGCCAGCGCAGGCGTGTCGGCCCGCAGGCGGACGAGGCGGCGGGTGAGGTTCAGTAGCGAGTCCGGATCGCCATCCTGTCGGTTGACCGCCAGTGCGGCATGGTCGGGGCCGACCGGAAGCCAGGGCTCGGCATCCGAGAAGCCGCCGTTCATCGCATTGCTGCTCCACGGCATCGGCGTGCGCACCCCGTCGCGCGACAGGGTCAGCGGCCAGTTGGCGATGGCTTCCGGGTCGACCAACCGCTCGAAGGGGACATCCACCTGGGTCAGCCCCAGCTCCTCGCCCTGATAGACAAAGGCATTGCCGCGCAGGGACAGGAGCAACAGCATCTTCATCCGCGCGAACGCGTCGCGATGCTCCGGCGTGGTCCAGCGCGACACGGCGCGCGGCGCGTCATGGTTCTCGAACGCCCAGCTCGGCCAGCCCACTCCCGGCTCGGCCGGCCATTTTGCGACCGCCTCGGCGACGATGCGCGGGGTCAGCCGGTCGGCATAGAGGAAGTCGAAGCCATAGGCGGTGTTCAGCCGGTGATCCCCGGCGGTGAACAGCTTCATCTCGCGATCGGCCTCGTCGCCGCCGACCTCGGCCACGGTGAATCGGTCGCCATAGCCGTCCAGCGTGGCGCGGATCCGCTCCAGGAAGGGCACGATATCGGCATGGCTCTGATTGTAGAGCTTCAGCTGGAAGTCGAACGGCCGGGTGCGCGTCTTGCCGGTGTCGGGTGCAGGCGGGTTATCGCGCAGGGTAGGCTCATGCATCATGAAGTTGATCGCATCCAGCCGGAATCCGTCCACGCCCCGATCCAGCCAGAAACGCGCGGTCGCCAGCAATTCGGCCTGCACGTCCGGATGGTGGACGTGGAGCTGCGGCTGTTCCTTCAGGAAATTGTGCAGATAATATTGCCCGCGCCGCGCGTCCCAAGTCCAGGCGGGGCCGCCGAACACCGACTGCCAGTTGGACGGCGGCGAGCCGTCGGGCTTGGGATCGGCCCAGACATACCAGTCGGCGCGGGGATTGGTGCGGCTGGATCGGCTTTCGGTGAACCAGGGATGCTCGTCGGAGGTGTGGCTGTACACCTGGTCGATGACGACCTTCAGCCCCAGTTCGTGCGCGCGGGCGACCAGCGCGTCGAACTGCTCAAGCGTCCCGAAGATCGGATCGACGTCGCGATAATCCGCCACGTCATAGCCGAAATCCTTCATCGGCGAGGTGAAGAAGGGCGACAGCCAGATCGCATCGACGCCCAGGCTGGCGACATGGTCCAGCCGGGCAGTGATGCCGGGCAGGTCGCCAATGCCGTCGCCATTGCTGTCGGCAAAGCTGCGGGGGTAGATTTGATAGATCACCGCGCCCTTCCACCAGGGGCGCGGAGCGATGCGGGCAGTCTCGGTCATCAACGGGTCTCCGCCGCGCAGACGGCATAGCCGAAGGCGGGCAAGTCGAACATCAGGCTGCCGGGCGCGGCGGCCTTGGGGGCGCAGGGGCCAGCCATGGCAGTGAAACGTTGCGATGCCGTTTCGACCTGCACGGCCTGGACGATGGGCTTGCCCGAGGTGTTGAAGGCGATCACAAATTCGCGGCCCGTATCGGGGTCGAAGCGCGATACGGCGAACAGCCCCGGCGCATCGCCGCGCGCGCGGATCACCTGCCGCCCGCGCGTGAGGGCGGGGTTGGCGACGCGTAGCCGGGCGAGCGTCGCGATCTCCCGATAGAGCGGGTGGGAGGGGACGAAGCTGTCGGTCGCGGTCGTCTTCGTCGTGCCGACCAGCCGGTTGTCGTTATAGCTGGCGACCTTGCTCGCGAACATGTCCTCGCGCGCATCCTGGTCGTTGCCGTCGCCCGCGAAACCCTGTTCGTCGCCCGAATAGATGGTCGGCACCCCGCGAAGCGTCAGCAGCATGGCATGGCCCAGTTCGACGCGTTTCAGGACTTCCTCGTCCGAGGCGTCGGGGTTCGCCTGCCGGACGTCGCGCGCGAAGCGGCCATGATCGTGATTGCCGAGGAAGGTCGGCAATATGTCCGCCGTCGCCTCGCCCCTGGCATAGAGCACATCGCCCTCGAACAGATTGGACAATATGCGGGTCGGCTTGTTCTCCGCGACCGTCTGGATGACCGCGTTCATGAAGGCGAAGTCGAGGACCGCCGGATAGTCGGCGATCTTGGTCCAGCGCGCGAGATAGCCGGGGTCCATCCCCGCCGTTACCTCACCGAAGATGTGGAAGTTGGGAATCCCTTTGGCCTTGGCGCGCGCGAGCATGGCGGGGACGAAGCTGCGCCAGAATTCGGGGTTCACATGCTTGGCGGTGTCGATGCGGAAGCCGTCGATCCCGAACCGGTCGATCCAGCCCCCGTAAATGTCGATCATCCCCGCAATGACGCGCGGATTCTCGGTATAGAGATCATCGAGCCCCGAAAAATCGCCCGTCGTCGAACTCTCGTCCTCGAAGCTCGTATTGCCGCGATTATGATAATAGATCGGATCGTTCAGCCAGGCGGGGGTCTTGGCGTTCTTCTCGCCTGCCGGGACATGGGGCGTATAGGCGTAGGTCGGGTCGGTCAGCTTCGCAAAGTTCGCCGCCGTCTGCACATCGTCACCGACGAAGCCGGAATTGATCGCCGCTCCCTTCACCCCGCCGCGCCGCTGATAGGGCCAGGTCGCGCGGTCGCGATAGGGGCAGGGCGAGCCTTCCGCGCATTCGCGATACTGGATCACGTCGGCGGTGTGGTTGACGATGATGTCCATATAGACCTTCATTCCACGACCATGCGCCGCGGCGATGAAGGTGCGAAGGTCCGCCTCGGTCCCCAGATGCGGGTCGACGGTGGTGAAGTCGGTGATCCAGTATCCGTGATAGCCCGCGCTCTCCTGGCCCCTGGCCCCTTGCACGGCCTTGTTCTTGAAGATCGGTCCCAGCCAGATCGCGGTCGCGCCCAGCCCCTGGATATAGTCGAGCCGCCGGGTCAGCCCCTTCAGGTCGCCGCCATGGTAGAATCCCTTATGCGTCGGATCGAAGCCGGTGGTCAGCGGCCCGCCCTTCAGCCCACCGCGATCATTCGCGGTGTCGCCATTCTCGAACCGGTCGGGCAGGACGAAATAGATCACCTCGTCCTGGGGCAGGCGCTGGCGATAATCCTGCGCGGCCAGCGGCGTGGCGGTGGCGAGCAAGGCGAGCAGCAGCGTCTTCATGGGCAGACCTTTGGAACGGGCGCGGCGCAATGCGCGGCGAGGAAGGCGTCGTGCGTCGGCAGCCGGGCGGCGACCTGCGCGGCATGACGCCGGGTGAGGGTGAGGAGGTCATCCAGCTCGTCCGCCGACAGCATATCCGCCAGCGCATGATGGCCGGAGGGCAGGATGCCCTGACCGATCAGGACCTGGATCCAGGCGGGTTCGGCAAACAGCTCCTCGCCGTCGCGCAGCACGCGGCCGCTGGCGCGGAACAGGGCGATGCGGGCGGCCAAGCCGTCGGGCAAGGGCACCGCGCGCCGCTCGGTCCAGAAGGGCTCGGGCCGGGCATTGGCGTGGTAATGGAGGATCAGGAAGTCGCGGATACCCCGCCATTCGACTTCGGTCAGGCGATTATAGGCGTCGATCTCGACCGGCTGGAGCGTCGGCCCCGGCCAGAACTCCAGCAGCCGGGCGATGCCCGATTGGATCAAGTGGATGCTGGTCGATTCCAGCGGCTCCAGAAACCCCGCCGCCAGGCCGAGCGCGACGCAATTGCCCACCCAGGCGCGACGCCGCCGTCCGGTGGTGAAGCCCAGCAGGCGTGGCTCCCCCACCGCCTCGCCATGGAGCGCCGAGAGCAGCCGGTCGGCCGCCTCGTCGTCCGAGAGATGGCGGCTGTCATAGACCAGCCCGTTGCCGGTCCGATGCTGAAGCGGAATGCGCCAGCGCCACCCCGCGCCATGCGCGATGGCGCGGGTATAAGGGGGCAGGGGGCTGGTCCGCTCGCCCGCCACCGCCAGCGCGCGGTTGCAGGGGAGCAGTTCGGACCAGTCGTCAAAGGGCTCGGCCAGTGTCTCGCCGATCAGCAGTGCGCGAAAGCCGGTGCAGTCGATGAACAGGTCGCCCGCCTCGCGCCGGCCGTCCTCCAGCAGGACATGATCGATCCGCCCGCCGGTATCGCGCGCGACCGAGGCGATCCTGCCCTCGATCCGCACCACGCCCGCCGCCTCGGCATGACGGCGGAGCAGCGCGGCATAGAGGCTGGCGTCGAAATGATAGGCCCAGGCCAGGCCGCTCGGCAGGTCGGGGCGGCCGGGATCGGGGGCGAAGCGGCCCGCCATCGCGGCCTGGGCACTGGCCATATGCCCCCAGAGCGAGGCCGGATTGGCCCCGCCGCCGCCCCGCAGCCAGTAATGGTGGAAGGGCACCAGCCCCAGCGCGCGCCCGATGCTGCCGAACGCATGGAGATAGCCGCTGTCCGCACCCGACCAGCCCTCGAACCGGATGCCCAGCTTGAAGCTGCCTTGGGTGGCGCGAAGGAATTGGGCTTCGTCCAGGCCCAGCATCTGGTTGAACAGGCGGATGCCGGGAATGGTCGCTTCGCCGACCCCGACCGTGCCGATCGCTTCGGACTCGATCAGGGAGATGCGGGTGGAGGCGGGCAAGAACCGCGCCAGCGCCGCCGCCGCCATCCATCCGGCGGTGCCGCCGCCGACGATCACCACCCGCTGCGTGACGGGGGCGGGCGCGATGGGGGCTGTCGAGGGGGCGGCGTCCATGCGGCGTCTCACGATACCCCGCGCCAGCCGAAGACCGGCGCGGAGCGAGGGGCATCAGAAGCGATAGGTAAACCCGGCGAGGAACCGGCGGCCATAGCTTTGATAGTCGATCACCTGATCGCGCTGTCCGCCATTGGTGGTGACGAACGGCGTGTCGGTCAGGTTCTGGCCCTGCAGGAACAGCGACAGGCCCTTGAACGTCCCCTCCTGGAAATCATAGCCGATCTGCCCATCGACGATCGTCTCGTCGATGGCGCGGCGGCGGACGCGGTTGGCGCCGAAGCCCGACAGTTCACCCACGAAGGTCGAGCGGTAGCGCACCGACCCGCGGATGTTCAGGCCCCATTTCTCGAAAAAGGCGGTGCCGTTCGCCACCCAGCGCGAATAGCCGGGAATATCCTCGGGCTCGCCGCCGGGCGTCGGGACGATCTCGGTCTTGGTGTACGACCCGCCGCCCGTCAGGCCGAAACCGTCGAGGAAGCTCACCACCTGGCCGAGCGGGAGCGTGCCCGCCAGCTCGACGCCATAGATGGTTCCGCCCGAGCCGTTGATGGGCCGGGTGATGCGGCCCAGCGTCGGCGTGCCGACCGGCACGGCGGCGGGCAGGGGCAGGCCCGCATAATCGTAAGGCTGCTCAAGATTGTAAACAAAGCTCTTGAGATCCTTGTAAAAGCCCTGCGCTGCCAGATAGCCGCGCGTGCCGAAATACTTCTCGACCGTGACGTCGAACGAATTGGCGCGGATCGGGCGGAGATAGGGATTGCCGCCATTGCCGGAGATGATCCCCTGCGCCGCGTCGAAGCCATAGGACAGGGCGACGCGCATATCGTCGAAGCGCGGCCGCATCATCTGGCGCGCGGCGGCGACGCGGAACACCCAGTCGCTGGGCAGGCGCAGCGACAGGTTGGCGCTGGGCAGGATGTCCCAGTAATCGTCGCCCTGGACGATGCTGGTATAGCCCGATCCGTTATAGATCAGCCCGCGCGACTTCTGCTCGGTGCCCACCGCCTGCACGCCGATATTGCCGGTCAGCTCCGCCGCGCCGAGCTGCGCGCGCAGGTCGGTCTGGAGATAGGCCGTCATCAGATGCTCGGTCGTGGTGTACGCCTTGGCGGGCACGTCCGGGCTGGTATTGGGGGTCAGCGTATAGACCCCGCCCGCCAGCAGCGCACGCGGATCATAGCTGAGCATCGGCCCCAGCCCCAGATAGGTCAGGTCGGTCGGCGTCTGGCGATATTGCTGCGGTAGCGGCGCGATGGTCGCCCCGTTCGGCAGCGTGACGAAGGACTCGTTGGGCGCCAGCGATTTGCTGTGGTCGGTATAGTTCAGGCCGAAGCGGATGGCGTGGACGATCGGCGTCTCGATCTCGCGCTCGATCTCGACCCGGTATTGCTTGATCTGGTCGGTGATCTTGCGGTCGTTGAAATAGCCCGCCTGCCGCGTGGTGCCGCCCCAGCCCAGCGGATCGGTCAGCTGGATCAGATTGGGGTCGGAATAGTTCAGCGTCGGCTTGAAGACCGTGCCGGTGCGCCCCGTGGTGAAGCCGATCGTATCGGTTGCGCCATTGCCCTGGCCGTATCCGGTGCCGCTATAGGTTTCCAGCGTCACCTCGTCGCGATCGGTGCGCGAATAGCTGAGGTCGATGAACGCGCTCCAGCCGTCATCGCCCTTATATTTGCCGTTATAGCCGAAGGAATAGAGCTTGGCCTTGCGCTGGAACGAGTCGTTGCGGACGACGCCTTCGACATTGTTGAACGTGCCCGAGGTGACGAGGCCGTTGCTGACGGTCGGATTGGTCAGCGTCGTACCGCTGCCCCAGGCCAGCGGCAGTTCGATACCGCGCTTGATCTGATCGTCGTTGAAGTCGGAATAAAAGCCGTCGAGCGTGCTGGTGAAGGTGTCGCTCATTTTCCACTGAAGCGTGCCCGAAAGGCCCAGTCGCTTCAGCGTGGTCGAGGTGACATAGGATTTGGAGCCGCCGATGACATTGGCCGAAGCGCCGTTCACCGTGACCGGCGCATAGCCCCAGGCATTGCCTTCCTGAATCTGGTACGGCTCGTTCAGATAGCTGGCGGACAGCGCCACGCCGATCGTGTCGTCGGCGAACTGGTCGACATAGGTGGCCGAGGCGCGATAGCCGAAGTCCTTCGATCCGGCATTCAGCTTGCCGATATCGGCATAGGTGCCGCGCGCGCCGACCGAAAAGACGCGCTTGCCATAGTCGAGCGGGCGGATGGTCTTCAGGTCGACCGTGCCCGACAGGCCCTGGCCGATCAGCCCGGCATTGGCGGTCTTGTAGATCAGGACCTGGTTGACGACCTCGGCGGGGTACTGGTCATATTCGACTGCGCGATTGTCGCCGGTCGAGGTCTGCTCGCGACCGTTGAGCAGGGTGGTCGAGAAATCGGGGGCGAAGCCGCGGATCGAGATGGCGTTGGAACGGCCGTTGACCCGCTGCGACGTGACGCCGGGCAGGCGGGCGATCGACTCCGCGATCGAGGCGTCGGGCAGCTTGCCGATATCCTCCGCCGAGACGGACTCGACGACGAGGTCGCGGTTCTTCTTCTCGGCGACGGCATTTTCCAGCGCGGCGCGGAAGCCGGTGACGACGATATCGCCCGAACCCACACCATCCTGCGTCTGCGTCTGGGGATCGGCGGCGGCCCCGTCATTGGGGGTGGCGGCGGTGGTGCTGGCGGCCGGATCGGCGGGCGTGGTCGCGACCTGCGCGAACACCGGTGCGGCGATGACCATGGCCAAAGTGCTGACGCCGAGCTTCAGGAACGTGCGCGCGGCATCGGCCGGCGCCACAGGGCGAACCGTCATGAAAATCCCCTCCAGGAAACCCCGTCTCTGTTCGACGAACGGGTATGGTTGTTACAGCCTCCATGAAATCGATGGCGCAAAATGCCAACAAAGCCGCATACGTATTCAATGCGGCCAGATCGGCCTGTTGCATTATTACGACAGGGTTGCTGCTTAACCGATGTGCGCAATGCCGGTATGCAGCAGGGAGAGGAGGAACCGCGCGTCTTGGTCGGCCAGAGAAAGCCCACATCGTTCGACATCGCGCAGTTGGCGGGGGTGTCGCAGCCGACCGTCAGCCGGGCCCTGCGCGGCAGTCCTTCGGTGAGCGCGGCCACGCGCGCCCGGATCGAGGCGATCGCCAAGACGCTGAACTATACCGTCGACCGGGCCGCCTCCAACCTGCGCAGCGGGCAGACGCGGACGCTGGCGCTGTTGCTGTTCCGCGATCCCTCGCCGGGACGGACTCTGATCAATCCCTTTTTTCTCGGCATGTTGGGCTCGATCATGGAGAGCTGTGCCGAGGTCGGTTACGACCTGCTGGTCTCGTTCCAGAATGTCGAGAACAACTGGCAGGCCGATTATGAGGACAGCCACCGCGCCGACGGGCTGATCCTGCTGGGTTATGGTGACTATGCCGATTATCGCGAGCAGCTGGACCAGCTGGTGGCGCGCGGCACTCATTTCGTGCGCTGGGGATCGGTGACGCCGGACCAGCCGGGGCTGACCATCGGATGCGACAATCATGCGGGCGCGCTGGCCGCGACCCGGCATCTGGTCGCGCAAGGCCGACGGCGTATCGCCTTTCTGGGCGACGCGACCGACCATTATCCCGAATTCCACGACCGCTATCGCGGTTATCGCGATGCGCTGGCCGAGGCGGACCTGCCTTGCGATCCCGCGCTTCAGGTCGGCGCGATCTCCAGCGAGGAGGAGGGCGAGCGCGCGGCGCGCGCGCTGCTGGCGCGGGGGCGGGCGTTCGACGGGATCATGGCGGCCAGCGACCTGATCGCGCTCGCGGCGATGCGTGTGCTGGCGGAGGCGGGGATGCGCGTGCCCGCCGATGTGTCGGTGGTCGGCTTCGACGATATTCCCGCCGCCAGCTTCGCGCACCCGCCGCTGACCACCGTGTTGCAGGACGCCTCCGCCGCCGGGCGATTGCTGGTCCGCGCGCTGCTGGCGGAGATTGCGGGCAAGCCGCGTGTCACCGCGCTGCTGCCCGCGACGCTGGTCGTGCGCGGCTCGAGCATCCGGCCATAAAGACAAATAAAACAGATGATTGGGACAGGATATGGAGAAGCCGCGTCAGGGCTTTTGGGGCTTGTGGAACACCTCGTTCGGCTTTTTCGGCATCCAGATCGGCTTTGCCCTGCAAAATGCCAATGTCAGCCGCATCTTCCAGTCGCTGGGCACCGCCGAGAAGGATCTGGCGTTTCTATGGATCGCGGCTCCGCTGACCGGGCTGCTCGTCCAGCCGGTGATCGGTCATTATAGCGACCGGACCTGGGGGCGTTTCGGGCGGCGGCGGCCCTATTTCCTGGCGGGGGCGGTGCTGGCGACGATGGCGCTGGTGGGTATGCCCAATGCCGGTGGGCTGGTCGCGGCGGCGATGCTGCTTTGGCTGCTCGACGCGTCGCTCAACGTCTCGATGGAGCCGTTCCGCGCCTTTGTCGGTGACATGCTGCCCGGTCGGCAGCGCACGGCGGGCTATGCCTTCCAGACCGGGTTCATCGGCGCGGGCGCGGTGCTGGGATCGCTGGCGCCGATGGTGCTGACCGATGTCTTCCATGTCGCCAATGTCGCCGGACCGGGCGAGGTACCCCCCTCGGTGCGCTATGGCTTCTATATCGGCGCGGCGGCGCTGTTCGTCGCGGTGATGTGGACGGTCCTGACCACGCGCGAATATTCGCCCGAACAGATCGCCGCCTTTGCCGATGGCGATGCGCAGCAGGCCAGCCATAGCGACGCCCCGCCGTTGCGCGGCGTGGGGGCGGCGCCGCTCTGGATCGTGGCCGGGCTGGCGATCGTCGCAGGCGTCGGCTGGCTGGGGCTCGACAAGCCGGTCTATCTGCTGGGCGGCGGGCTGGTTGCCTTCGGCCTGGCGAAGATCGTCAGCGCCGCGCTGGTGCGCAGCGGGCGCGGCGGCAACGCGCTCAGCCAGATCCTCGCCGATCTCGCCGCGATGCCCGCGACGATGAAGCGTCTGGCGCTGGTCCAGTTCTTCACTTGGTCGGCGCTGTTCATCATGTGGATCTATACCACCCCGATCGTCGCCGATCGGGTGTTCCATACCAGCGACCCGAGCAGCGCGGCGTTCAACGAGGGCGCGAATTGGGTCGGAGTACTCTTTGCAGTCTATAGCGGGGTGGCAACGCTCTGGGCTTTCGTCCTGCCCCGGCTGGCGCGGGCGATCGGGCGGCGCAACACGCATGTCCTGGGGTTGCTGTGCGGCGCGGCGGGGTTCGCCTCGTTCCTGGTGATCCGCGACGCCTGGTGGCTGCTCGGCGCGATGGTGCTGGTGGGAATCGCCTGGGCGTCGATCCTGACCATGCCCTATGCGATCCTGTCGGCGGCACTTCCGGCCAAAAAACTGGGTATCTACATGGGGTTGTTCAACATCTTTATCGTGCTGCCACAGCTGATCGTGTCGTCGGTGATGGGCGCGGTGGTCGGGCATTTCTTTCCCGGCAACCTGGTCTGGGCGATGGCGATCGCGGCGGGGGTCATGGCGCTGGCGGCGGCGGCGATGCTGCGGGTGGCGCGCGACGCCTGATCAGCGGGGCAGGGTGATCGTCGCCGCCAGCCCGCCCTCGGGCCGGTTGGCCAGGCGGATATCGCCCCCCGCCTCGCGCACGATCGACCGCGCCAGCGCCAGCCCCAGCCCGATCCCGCCGGTATCGCGGTTGCGCGAATGCTCCAGCCGGATGAAGGGGTCGAACACCGTCTCCAGCTGGTCGACGGCGATGCCGGGGCCGCGATCGGCGACGATGATCGCGATCCGGTCGGGCAGCGCGTCGATGCGGACATCGGCGCAATGGCCATATTTGACCGCATTCTCGATCAGGTTGCGCACCGCGCGCCGCATCAGCGAAGGCCGCAGCTTCAGCCGAAGCCGCCCGCGCTCCTCGAAGCTGACATCCTGGCCCAGATCATGGAAATCGGCGACCACGGCATCGACCAGCGCGTTCAGGTCGACATCGGTTTCCGCCTCGCTGGGCCGCCCGACGCGTGCGAGCGAGAGGATGTCCTCCAGCGTCTTGTTCATCTCGGCGATGGTATCGGCCATGCGCAGCCGGTCCTGTTCGTCATCGACCGACTCGATCCGCACGCGGAGCGCCGCCAGCGGAGTGCGCAGGTCGTGGCCGATCGCGCCGAGCATCCGGTCCTTCTCCTCCAGCATCGCGCCGATCCGCAGGCGAAGGGCGTTGAACGCGGCGATCAGCGCCGACACGTCCAGCGGGCCCTGTTCGGGCATGGGCTCGCCCTTCTCGCGCGGATCGAAGCCCTCTGCGGCGCGGGTCAGGTCGCGCAAGGGGCGCGAAATGCGACGCCCGATCCACAGCACGGGAAGCAGGATGACGCCGTAGAGGATCAGCGTCTGCGCGATCAGCCGCCAGACCAGGAACAGGCCATCATGCGGCCAGAAGGATCGCGTGACCAACCAGCCGCCGCCCTTGCGCTCGACCGCGATCAGCAATTCCTCGGCGGGGATGCGGCGACGGTCGCCCCGGCGGCGGGGCCAGTCGAAATCCTCCGGGTTGAAGGGGCGCACGCCGGTCACCACCCGAACGACGGGATGGCCGGTCTCGGCGAGCCCGTCGCGGATCAGCGCCTCGACCTCCTTCACGCGCGGCAGGTCGGGGCGGATCGGATTGTTCGCCGAGGCCCGCACCCGCCCGCGATCGGGGGGAAGCGGCTTGCCGTTGGCGGCGCGCTCGATGGCGTCGTTCAGTCGCGCGATGGCGGGGCCGGAGGTCTGTTCGAGCTGGAGGCTGCGCCGCTCGCGCAGGAGCAGCGTGAAGCTGATCGCCTGCGCCACGAACAGCGCGATGGCGAGCAGCAGCGCCATCTGCCCCGCCAGCCGACGCGGCCAGAGCCGGACGGTCATCGGTGGGCGGTCACAGGCGGGTGACTTCGGCGGCCAGCGTATAGCCGCCGCCCCAGACCGTCTTGATGATCTCGGGCGATTTGGGATCGGTCTCGATCTTGCGGCGCAGGCGGCTGACCTGATTGTCGATCGCGCGGTCGAAGGCGGCGGCCTCGCGCCCCTGGGTCAGGTCGAGCAGCTGGTCGCGGGTCAGCACCTGGCGCGGGCGGCTGACCAGCGCGAGGAGGAGGTTGTATTCGCCGGTCGACAGCATCACCGACACGCCCTCGCGATCGACCAGCGACCGCTCGCCCGATTTCAGCACCCAGCCCGCAAAGGCATAGGAGCCGCTGTCGGGCGCATGCAGCCGCGCGCCACCGGACTGGGTCCGGCGCAGCACGACCTTGGCGCGGGTCGCCAGTTCGCGCGGCGAGAAGGGCTTCACGACATAATCGTCCGCGCCCATCTCCAGCCCGACGATACGGTCGGTCTCCTCGGCGCGCGCGGTCAGCAGGATGACCGGCACCTCGCTGGTCGCGGCGATATGGCGGCACAGCGACAGGCCGTCCTCGCCGGGCATCATGATGTCGAGGATGACGAGGTCGATCGCATAGGCGGCCAGTCGCGTTCGGGCCGAGGCGGCATCGCCCGCCTGGGTCACGCGGAAACCCTGTTTGGTCAGATAGACGGCCAGCGGTTCGCGGATCGAACGCTCGTCGTCGACGAGCAGCAAATGCGGCGTATCGGACATGATCTCTGGGTCTAGCATGGCGGGCGCGGCTCGCAAGCGGGGCGACCGTTGGGAGAATCGGTCGCCCCGCCTGACGGCTCAGTGGTCCTGCGGTGCAGGCTGAGGGGGAGGGGGCAGGTCGCCCGGACGGTCATGGCCGAAGCGGCGGCCGCCGAAACGCGGCGCGGCGGCGCGCTCCGCCGCATCGATCCTGCCGTCGTGATTGGTGTCCAGCCGGTCGAACATGGCGAGCGCGCGCGCCCGGAACGCATCGGCGGTGATCGGTCGCGGTGCGGGCCGACCGGGGCGGTCACCCTCGGGGCGCTCACCATGGGGGCGGGGCCCTTCGGGGCGGCGCTGCTGCCATTCGGCGCGACGCCGGGCGTGATAGGCCTGCATTTCCTCGGGCGTGACTGTGCCGTCGTGATCGGCATCCATGTCGGCGAAGCGCCGGTCGGCATCGGCAATGGCGGCGGCGCGGGTGATATTGCCGTTCGCGTCGGGGCGCACCCCCATCATGCCGCCGGGCGGGGGAGGGGGCATGTCCTCCTGGGCATGGGCGGCGGTGCTGCCGAGCAGCGCGGCGAAGGAAAGGCCGATCAGGGTCTTTCGCATGGCGGAAGCATTCCTTCTGGACGGAAGGGCCATTCCCTCCGGTCATGCCCCCTTGTCGCACCGTCCTGTCACCGGATCATGTCGCGCCGCCCGGCATATTGTCGCAAAATGTGCGCGGAGGGTGGTGCGTCAGTCCAGCAGCCGGTCGTCGAACAGGCCGTAGAGGATGGTCGAGGCATAGAGCGCGATCGCATGCGGCCGCTCCATGGTGCTGGCCCATTTGCGCATGTCGAAGGCCGCGTTCTGAAGCGCCATCAACGCCTGTGCGGCGATCAGCGCATCGACCGGGCGCATCGAGCCCTCGGCCACCCCGTCCATGATCGTCCCCGCATAGCGGCGGGCGATCCGGTTGGATCGTTCGACCATCGCGGCGCGCTCGTCCCCCGCCAGGCTGGACAGCGCCGAGGTACGCAGCAGCGGCCCGCGCTCGGCGAACTGGATGTCGAGCAGCGTGGCGATCGCGCTCGACAGCCGGTGCCAATGGCTGCCCCCCGCCGCATCGGCCAGTTGCTGCGCGCCGGTGATCGTGTCGAAGCTGCGGCGATAACAGGCGGCGACCAGATCGTCCTTGGCGTCGAGATGATGGTAGAAGCTGCCCTTGGTCACGTTCAGCTCGGATGCGATCCGCTGCACGCTGGCGCCGCGATAGCCGAGCTGGTTGATGAGCCGCGTCGCCGCCAGCAGGAAAGCCTCGCGCCCCGGCTCCGACGCGCTGGCCCGGTGCTGTTCCAGGTCGAGCAGGGTGGGGCGCCAAGCCGATCCCCGTGCCGCGACGCCGTGGGTCAGCACGTCGAGCAGCCGCGCCTCGACCCGGTCATACTGGTCGGGTTCGTACCGGCCCAGCCATACGGGCAGCCAGAAGGTGTTTTCGAGCAGGACATGCGCCCGCGCGCCGTAAAGGTCGGTATGCGCGCGGCTGGCGGGCGGGCCCCACAGGCTGCGCGTGGCGCGGAAGACCTTCTGCCATCCGGCCATCAACCGGCCGCGAATGGGCTCCTCCATCGCGCGCAGGTCCGACAGCACGGCGAAGGGCGTCTCCTCGCCCCGCTCGATCCGCGCTAGCCGGGCCATGTTGATCGAGACATAGCGCGCGACCCGCGCCTGCGGCGTCGGCTCCTCGGCGGCGGTCGCCAGCATCTCCAGCAGCCGCTCGAGCGTGTTCTCGAACGCGGCGGCGGCCAGTTCCTCCTTGCGGCGGAAATAATAGGTGACGCTGGTGGTGTTCAGCCCGACCCGGCGCGCGACATCGGCGAAGGTCATGCCCTTGGCCGACTGTTCGTTGATCGCCTGCGCCGCCGCCGCCAGGATGGCGTCGCGCTTCTGGCGATAGCGTTCGGTATTCAGCCCTTCGCCGACGGGCATCGCGGTCATCGCGTCGAGTTCCTCATGGTCGTGTAACGGGGTCGTGTAACGGCCGATTAGAAGAAAAAGTGTCGCCGGTCATCGCCCTTCTTGCCGTTTCGCGGGGCAGGTGGGGCAGGGACGGCAGCGTTTCCAAAGATCGGGTATGTCCGGCGGGCTTTCAGTCGCGCAGCCGGATCAGCCCTTCCTGCGCGACGCTGGCGACCAGTCGGCCCTCGGCGGTGAAGATGCGCCCCCGGTTGAACCCGCGCGCATGGCCCGCCCAGGGGCTGTCGGTGGTGTAGAGCAGCCACTGGTCGGCGCGGAACGGCTCGTGCAGCCACAGCGCGTGATCCAGGCTGGCGGTCTGCATATTGTCGATCAGCCAGTTCACCCCGTGCGGCAGCGTCGAGGTGCCGAGCAGCGCGAAGTCGCTGGCATAGGCCAGCACCGCGCGGTGCAGCGTCGGGTCGTCGCCGATCGGCGCCACCAGCCGGAACCAGATCGCCTGGGTCGGCTCGCGCGGTTCGGGCTGGAGCAACTGGCGCGGATCGACCGGGCGCAGCTCGATCGGGCGCGGTCGGCTGAGAAAGGCGCGGATCGGTGCGGGCACCTGGTCGCCCAGCGAGGCCAGCAGATCCCGTTCGGATGCCAGACTGTCCGGCATCGGGACATCGGGCATCGCATCCTGATGGTGCAGCCCGTCCTCGGGCGTCTGGAACGAGCAGGCAAGATTGAGGATCGGCTTGCCCTTCTGCATCGCGATCACCCGCCGCGTCGCGAAGCTGCGCCCCTCGAAATCCCGCTCGACCCGGTAGATGATCGGATAGCGTTCGTCGCCTGCGCGCATGAAATAGGCGTGGAGCGAATGCGCCGCGCGCGGGGCCTCGGTCGAGCGTTGCGCGGCCTGGAGCGCCTGCGCGATCACCTGTCCGCCGAAGACCCGGCCCTCGCCGCCCGGTCGGCGGGCGCCGCGATACAGATCGGTGTCGATCTCCTCGACGTCGAGCAGGGCGACCAGCCCCCTGGCGAGCGCTTCGGGCGAGGGGGTGGAGGGCTTGGCATGGTCCATCCACCCTTGATGGATTCCGCTAACGTAAACGTCAATGGAGCGGCGGGCAAAAGATACTATCGCGCCCCTGGGGTGCTCGCTACACAGTTCGCGTCGACGAGAAGATCGGGAGATGGCGATGGAAGTCTTGAACGAAGATGGCGCCTCGGAGCGTGCCGAGCTGCACTTCCTGGCCGCGTTGACCGACGAATTGATGCGGCACCTGATGGATGCGGGTGTGTTGAACCGCACCCAGCTCCAGTCGATCGAGAATGCGGTCGCGGAGCGGACGGGCGGGATTCCCCGCGCCTGGTGACGGTGCCGCCGCCCTCCGCTGGCGGCAGGGCGCGGACCCACGCGCGTCGCATGACACAAACGTCATGAAACGGCGCGGTTAGCGGCTTTTCAGCTTGGGGAAAGCCGCTAACGTGACCGGATGAGTGACGCGCAAGATGACGGGGTCGGCACGGGTCGGCCGGTCGGTGATTCGATCCTGGGGGTGCCGGTCGGCATGGGGCAGCGCGATGCGGTGCGGATCGCGATGCGCCGCGACCGGCTGCTCGCCGGGCTGACCCTGACGGCGGGGGCCGGGTTCATCCTGGCGCTGCCGTTCGCGCTGAAGGAAGGGGCGGAGTTCTTCCTGCCGCTGACCACCGCGCTGGTCATCGCGATCGCGCTGGTGCCGATCCTGGAGTGGCTGGAGCGGCGTCGCGTGCCGTCGCCGCTCGCCGCGCTGCTGTGCGTCCTGCTGTTCCTGGTGGTCGCCAATATCGCGCTGGCGGCGATCGTGGTGCCCGCGACCGATTTCTTCCGCCTGCTGCCCAGCCGGATCGGGCGGATCCAGGACAATCTGGCGCCGCTGCTCGATCTCTATTCCAGCCTCGAACGCTATGTGAACAAGGCGCTGCGGCAGGTCGCCGCGACCCCGATCCGCCAGGCGCAGACGGCGGCCGTCTCGCCGCCCAGCTCGATCCTGGAGCTGGCGGCGACCTCCGCGCCGGGGCTGATCGTCCAGTTCCTCTTCGGCGTCCTCGTCGTCTTCTTCGTCCTGTCGGGCTGGACCCGGATGCGGCGCGAGACGATTCGCGGGCGCACGAGCTTCGACGGCGCAATGGCCACCGCGCGGGTGATCCAGGACGTGGTCGACGACGTGTCGGCCTATCTGGGCACCATCACCATCATCAACCTGGCGCTGGGCGGTGCGGTGGCGGGCGCGCTGTCGCTGTTCGGCATGCCCTATCCGTTGATGTGGGGCGGTATCGTCGCGCTGCTGAACTATATCCCCTATTTCGGGCCGGTGATCGGCGCGCTGCTGCTGGCGGTGGGCGGGCTGATGACGTTCAGCGACATCTGGGTCGCGCTGGCGCCCCCAGCGATCATGTACGGCATGCATCTGGTGGAGGCGAATTTGATCACCCCGCTGATCGTCGGGCACCGCCTGACCATCAGTCCGATCCTGATCCTCGTCTCGCTCAGCTTCTGGGGATGGGTGTGGGGTACGCTGGGCGCGTTGCTGGCGGTGCCGCTGCTCATCATCCTCCAGACCGTGCTCAAGGCGGCGGGCAAGCCCGACATTGCGGGCTTCCTGTTCGAGCATGGAACGCTCACCCATCTCGACCGCGACAGCGACCCGGCGGACGTTCCGCAAGAAAAGTGAAATGATGCGTTGACAGGTCGGGAACGCTCGCCTAGTTGGCGCGCCTCGACGCTTTCAGCGGGTGTAGCTCAGTTGGTTAGAGCGCCGGCCTGTCACGCCGGAGGTCGCGGGTTCGAGCCCCGTCACTCGCGCCACTCTCCTCGGAGAATGGCTGAAAATATCGAAATCCCCACTAGGGGCCGATGCCGATCTTGGTTGGCATCCCATGGCTTTCAAGCGGGTGTAGCTCAGTTGGTTAGAGCGCCGGCCTGTCACGCCGGAGGTCGCGGGTTCGAGCCCCGTCACTCGCGCCATCCTTCGGGATGGCGCTTTTGTTTTCAGCGCAGACATTGCCGGTTTGGTTGTGAGCGCGGGGCATGCGCCTCGGCTTCGCTCAGCGTGAACGGGCGTTGGTCTTCGTGGCCGATGGCTTCCCGGAAAACCCGCCTCCTGCGCCCATCCCTCCGTTCGGCCCGAGCGAACGGGGTCGGGGAGCGAAGATGCGGAGGCAGGGCTGGTTCCCTGGCGCCCCCTCAGCCCCGTCCGCCCTCCATCCAGCGCAGCAGCGGCTTCATCGGCGTGATCCACACGATCCCCGCGACGACATAGAAAAGCAGCTGCAACACCCAATGCCACCCCCCGACCACGCCGGACAGGCTGGCGACCAGCATCGCCCAGACGATGATGATCGCGACGATCAGCAGCATTCCGGCGGGTTTGCGCCAACTGGGGGTCATGGGACGATCCATTCCGATTCGGTGGCGATAGCGTGGAGCGGCACGTCCCAACTGTCGGGCGTCAGTTCCTCGATCTCCTGCACCCCCCAGGCGATGCCGACCCGCCAGGCGTCGGGATGGGCCGCGAAGGCGCGGTCATAATGCCCGGCCCCCTGTCCCAGCCGATTGCCGCGCCGGTCGAAGCCGACCAGCGGCGTCAGGATGATGTCGGGGGCGCATTCGGGGGCGTCGGGGGAGGGCTGGTGAAGCCCGAAGGCGCCGATGGCCAGATTTTGCCCCTGCGACCACCGCAGGAAGCGGATCGGGCTGGCCCGGTCGATGACATGGGGCAGGGCGATCGTTGCGCCCGCGTGCAGCGCCGCCTCGACCCACAAGGCCGGATCGGCCTCCGACCCCAGCGGGCGATAGGCCGCGACGATCTGTCCGGGAAGCAGCCGGTCGAGAAAGGGGCGTGCCACCGGCAGCAGGCCGGGGCCGTGCGCGTCGCGAACCGCCCGCATCCGGGCGCGCAGGGCACGTTTGTCGGTCATGTCAGAAGAAAGCGGGTGGCGGGACCGCCATGGCCGTTTGCCGTAATATCCACTGACGCCCAATACGTCAGGTGGGGACCATGTACGTCGGACCAGGGTCCGGGCAGGGACAGCCCCCTTGGATGAAGAATAGCCTCAGGGATTATCGTGGCTCGTACCGGGCAGAGCCCGCCGCCGACCCATGTAGGCGAGGACTCCGCGTTACTCAAGGGCGGCCGTTCCCGGATCGCCCTTCTTCGTCCAGCGCATCGGCCAGCCCCTCCAGCCGCTCGGCGATCCGCGCGAGCGCGGCCTCGCTGACCGCGGCTCCGGCGGGCGGGCGCCGCTCGGCCTCCTCCAGCGCGTCGGCCAGCATCAGCGAGACGAAGAGCAGCGCCCGTTCGCCATTATGCCCGCCCGAGGCACGCAGCGCGGCCGACCAGCGCTGGTCGAGCATCTGGCCCAGCATCCGGACGCGCGCCTCGCCGCCGTCCTGGCAATAGACGGTGTGCGGACGGTCGCCGACCAGGATCGTCACCTCGGCCATCAGGCGGCGCTCCCCCGGCTGATCACATCGTCCAGCGCGGTGACCGCGTCGGCCATGCGCGCCTTCAGCGCGGCATGACGGCGGGCGAGCGCGTCCTCCTTGGCCGCGCGGGTGCGGATCGCCTGTTCGATACGGGCGATCGCGCGGTCGATCCGCTCGACGGAGGAGAGGACATCGTCGACAATGGGTTCGGGCATGAATGCGGCTTAGCAGGATGGCTCCATGCGGCAACCCGGAATTGGATCGTCCGGGGCCGAGGGGCGGTTGACAGCGGCCCGATCGGCCCCGAAAGGCGAGCGCGAACGGTGGAATTCGGCGGCACGGGCCGCTACATCCCCCACCGAACCCGGGGCCGGGCGTTCAGTCATCGGCCCGACGTGAAAGACAGGAGATTGCTGGCATGACGGTCAAGGTTGCAATCAATGGCTTCGGCCGCATCGGCCGCCTGGTCGCGCGCGCCATCCTCGAGCGGGGCGGCGACGCGCTGGAACTGGTCGCGATCAACGATCTGGCCGATGCCAAGTCGAACGCCTGGCTGTTCAGCCGCGACAGCGTCCATGGCCGCTATCCGGGCGAGGTGTCGGCCGACGGCAACGACATCGTGATCGACGGCAAGCGCATCCGCGTTACCGCCGAGCGCGACCCCGCGAACCTGCCGCACAAGGAACTGGGCGTCGACCTGGTCCTGGAGTGCACCGGCTTCTTCACCGACAAGGCGTCGTGCGAGAAGCACATCGCGGCAGGCGCCAAGAAGGTGCTGATCTCGGCCCCCGGCAAGAATGTCGACCTGACCGTCGTGTACGGCGTCAACCATGACAAGCTAACCGCCGACCACACCATCGTGTCGAACGCCTCGTGCACCACCAACTGCCTGGCGCCGGTCGCCAAGGTGCTGAACGACGCGATCGGGATCGAGCGCGGCCTGATGACCACGGTCCACGCCTATACCAACGACCAGAAGATCCTCGACCAGATCCACCCCGATCTGCGTCGCGCCCGCGCCGCCGCCATGTCGATGATCCCGACCACCACGGGTGCTGCCCGCGCGGTGGGCGAGGTTCTGCCGGAACTGAAGGGCAAGTTGGACGGCTCGGCCATCCGCGTGCCGGTGCCCGACGTCAGCCTGGTCGACCTGACCTTCACCCCGGCGCGCGACACGACCAAGGAAGAGGTCAATGCGATCCTGAAGGCCGCGTCGGAAGACGGTCCGTTGAAGGGCGTGCTGGTCTTCTCGGACGAGCCGCTGGTGTCGATCGACCTGATGCACTCGCCGCAGTCCTCGACCGTCGACAGCCTGGAGACGGCGGTGATCGACGGCAAGCTGGTGCGCGTCGTGTCGTGGTACGACAATGAATGGGGCTTCTCGAACCGCATGGTCGACACCGCGACCGCGATGGCGAAGTTCCTCTGATGACGACGGGGCGGGCGATGACCGGGCATCTGGCCGGCATCGCCCGCCATGCCGTGCCGAAGGGGCCGATGGAGGTGATCGACACCGCCATCGTCACCCTGGCGGGCGGCGTCGAAGGTGATTGTCGCGGGCGGATCAAGCCCGGCGGGCGCGGGCGGCGTCAGGTGACGCTGATCGAGCGGACCGACTGGGACGCCGCAATCGCCGAGATCGACCGCGACATCCCCTGGCAGGCGCGCCGTGCGAACCTGCTGGTCGAGGGTTTCGACCTTCCCCAAATTCCGGGCACCCGGCTGCGTATCGGGCCCGTCCTTCTGGAAATCACCATGGAATGCGATCCGTGCCACCGCATGGACGCGATCGCCGACGGATTGCAGGCGGCCCTCAGGCCCGACTGGCGCGGTGGCGTATGCACCCGCGTGATCGAGGGCGGCACGATCCGCATCGGCGATAACATCAGGATCGAAGAATCATGACCAAGGCCTTCAAGACGCTCGACGATATGGGCGATGTCCAGGGCAAGCGCGTGCTGGTCCGCGAGGATCTGAACGTGCCGATGGCCGATGGCCGCGTGACCGACGACACCCGCCTGCGCGCGACGATCGCGACCGTGACCGAACTGGCCGACAAGGGCGCGATCGTCCTGGTCCTCGCCCATTTCGGCCGCCCCAAGGGGCAGCGTAATCCCGACTATTCGCTGGCGATGCTGACCCAGCCCTATAGCGACGTGCTGGGCCGTCCGGTGCGTTTCATCGACGACGTGGCAGGCGAGGCGGCGGAGGCCGCCGTCGCGACGCTGAACCCCGGCGATATCGCGATCCTGGAAAACACCCGCTTCCATGCGGGCGAGGAAAAGAACGATCCGGAACTGGCGGCACAGATCGCCAAGCTGGGCGACCTGTACGTCAACGACGCCTTCTCGGCCGCGCACCGCGCCCATGTCTCGACCGAGGGTCTGGCACGCGCCCTCCCGGCGTTCGCTGGTCGGGCGATGGAGGCCGAACTCGACGCGCTGGAAAAGGCGCTGGGCAATCCCCAGCACCCGGTCGCGGCGGTGGTCGGTGGGGCCAAGGTCTCGACCAAGCTCGCGGTCCTCAAGCATCTGGTCGGCAAGGTCGACCACCTCATCATCGGCGGCGGCATGGCCAACACCTTCCTCGCCGCGCGCGGGGTCGATGTGGGCAAGTCGCTGTGCGAGCATGACCTGACCGGCACCGCCGAGGAGATCCTCGACGCCGCCGACAAGGCGGGCTGCACCGTCCACCTGCCTTATGACGTGGTGGTCGCCAAGGAGTTCAAGCCGAACCCCGCGACGCGCACCGTCAACGTGCACGAGGTCGCCGCCGACGAGATGATCCTCGACCTCGGCCCCAATGCGGTCGAGGCGCTGGGCGATGTGCTCAAGAACTGCCGCACGCTCGTCTGGAACGGCCCGCTCGGCGCGTTCGAGACGCCGCCCTTCGACATGGCGACCGTCGCGCTCGCCAAGACGGCGGCGGCGCTGACCCAGGATGGCAGCCTCGTCTCGGTCGCGGGCGGTGGCGACACCGTCGCCGCGCTGAATCAGGCGGGCGTGGGGACGCAGTTCAGCTTCGTCTCGACCGCGGGCGGCGCGTTCCTGGAATGGATGGAAGGGCAGGACCTGCCGGGCGTCGCCGCGCTGATCTCGTAACCTCGATCCTCCCCTGCAAGGGGAGGTGGCAGGCTGAAGGCCTGACGGACGGGCGTCGCCATCGGCGAGGGTGGACTTTCCCGATGAGCGGGGACACCCCTCCACCAGCTTCGCTGGTCCCCCTCCCCTTGCAGGGGAGGAAAATTAGGGAACTACGACCCCGTCGCCGCTGGCGACGGGGTTTCCTTTAGAAGCGGCACGAGCAACTGGTTGAGGTCGCTCAGTTCGAACGCGGCGGCCTTGGCGTAGCGGACCCGTCCGCTGCGATCGATGATGTAATTGGTCGGCACCGCGCCCAGCGTGGCATAGGGCCCCTTGATCCGCCGCGCCGATGGCATCGTCATCGCGGCGAACAACGGCTTCAGCCGGTAGAGCGGCAGCGAATCCTCGGTCGCGATCGCAAAGACCTTCAGGCCATGCGGTGCCTGGATGCGATAATATTGGTCGAGCAGCGGCAGTTCCGCCCGACACGGCCCACACCATGTCGCCCAGAAATTCAGCACGATCACCTGTCCTCGCAGGTCCGCCAGCCGGACATGGCTGCCGTCGATCAGCGTCAGGTCGAAATCGGGCGCGATGTCGCCGACCTTGGGCGTGGACCTGGCGAGGGTCGGGGACGCAACGGGCGTCACGGCCAGCATCGCGGCCCCTGCGAAGCGCAACCATTTCATCCCGAGACTCCCCCCATCTGCCCCGCATCAGAATGATCGCGCACACTTTATGCCGTCAAGGGCGCTTGATCCGACTTGTCGGACTTGCTACGTTGAACGTGTTAAACGAAGGAATGGCGATGCTCGGCGTTCGTCTCGACACCGAATTGGAAGAACGGCTGGCGGCCGTCGCGCGAACGCAGGGCCGCAGCAAGAGCGACATCGCGCGCGAGGCGGTGCGGCGCTATGTCGACCTGCATGACGAGGCCTATCGCCGCGAGGCCCGTCGCCAGTCGACTCGCGCGTCGAAGCGCGACACGCCGGAGGATTTCGCCTTCTGGAACGCACTGGCACAGGAGGCGGAGGCGTGAAGATCTCGCATGCCGCCATCGTGCTCGCGACGACGGGCGAGGGGGGCGATCACCGCCCTTTCCTGGTCGTCCAGTCCGACCTTTACAACGAGACGCACAATACGATCACCGTCTGTCCGATGACTTCGGTCGTGGGGGGCGAGGCGCTGTTCCGCGTCGCCTTTTCCCCGCGCGAACATACCGGCCTGACCGTCGAGTGCGAGGTGCAGGTGGACAAGATCCTGTCCATCCCGCGCAATCATATCGTCAAACTGCTCGGCCATGCTTCGCCCACCCGGATGGAGCAGGTCGACCAGGCGCTGCGCCGCTGGCTGATGCTCTGACCTATTCCCCGAACCCAATCCGGAGAGAATCGATGACCCCGATCGTGAAGGCCATTCTCGACAAGTACGAAGCCACGCCGGCGGCCGTGAAGGCCAATCTGGCGCGTATCCTGATGCAGGGGCGGCTGGGGGGCACCGGCAAGCTCATCATCCTGCCGGTCGACCAGGGGTTCGAACACGGGCCCGCGCGCAGCTTCGCGATCAATCCGCCCGCCTATGACCCACATTACCATTTCCAGCTGGCGATCGATGCCGGGCTGTCCGCCTATGCCGCACCGCTGGGGATGCTGGAGGCCGGGGCGGACACGTTCGCGGGCCAGATCCCGACCATCCTGAAGATCAACAGCTCGAATAGCTGGGGCACCTCGATCACGCAAGCCGTGACGGGCAGCGTGCAGGACGCGGTGCGGCTGGGCTGCGCGGCGATCGGCTTCACAATCTATCCCGGTTCGGACGGCATTTTCGACGCGATGGACCAGATCGCGATCCTGACGGCCGAAGCGCGCGAGGCGGGGCTCGCCACCGTGATCTGGAGCTATCCGCGCGGCGGCAAGCTGACCAAGGACGGCGAACTGGCGCTCGACGTCGGGGCCTATGCGGCGCACATGGCCGCGCAGCTCGGCGCGCACATCATCAAGGTGAAGCTGCCCACCGACCATATCGAACAGGCCGAGGCCAAGTCCGCCTATGAGGGCACCGACTGGTCCCACCAGGCCAACCGGGTGCGCCATGTCGTCCAGTCCAGCTTCGCGGGCCGTCGCATCGTCGTCTTCTCGGGCGGCGCGGCCAAGGGCGCGGACGCCGTCTATCAGGATGCGCGCGACATTCGCGACGGTGGCGGCAACGGCTCGATCATCGGCCGCAACACCTTCCAGCGCCCGCGCGACGAGGCGCTGGCGATGCTCGACAAGCTGGTCGCGATCTACAAGAACGAGGAATAAGTTCTTGGCAGGCTTGGGCGTTCCGGTTGGGGAACCGGGACGCCCATTCCGCCATGCGCCGCCCCCAGGTGACGGACGCCGCGTCACGCGCTAGGGGGACAGGCATGACGCTTGAAGACGATCCCCTCGGCCCGCTCGATCCCGAATTCGCCAGCGCCTTCGTGCGCGACATGCGGCGGCCGCCATGCCAACTCTATCTGATCTCGCCACTCGACGTCGCCGGGGCATTCCCCGACCGTCTGGCGCGCGCGCTCGACGCGGGGCCGGTCGCGGCGTTCCAGTTCCGCGTGAAGGACATGGACCAGCACGCCGCCGCCAAGCTCGCCGAGCCGCTCCAGCGTATCTGCGCGGACCGCGAGGTGGCCTTCATCGTCAATGACAGCATCAGCCTGGCCAAGCGGCTCGGCGCGGATGGCGTCCATCTGGGGCAGGAGGATGGCGATGCGCGCGAGGCGCGCGACGTGCTGGGTCCAACGGTTCAGATCGGCGTGACCTGTCACGACAGCCGCCATCTTGCGATGGAAGCGGGCGAGGCGGGCGCGGACTATGTCGCGTTCGGCGCCTTCTACCCGACCACGACCAAGGAAACCAAGCACCAGGCCGAGCCGGTCGTCCTGTCCTGGTGGTCGACGCTGTTCGAGCTGCCCTGCGTCGCGATCGGCGGGATCACCCCGGCCAATGCCGCGCCGCTGGTCCGGGCGGGGGCCGATTTCCTCGCCGTGTCGGGCGCGGTGTGGAACGGCGACGAGGCCGCCGCGGTGAAGGCCTTTGCCGAGGTGCTGAAATAATATCGCCGTTTCGCCCCCGGCCTCTGGCGGGGGCGTAGGGTGGTCGAGAACCCTCCCATCCGTTGCGCTTCGGAAACAAGCGCCCCTCCTCGCGTTTGCTTGGGGATGGGCGGCCGGATGCGAAGGAGGGGGCATGAAGCAGAGCGGGGGCAGGGGGCCATTATCGCGCTTCGGCTGGGTGATGCTGGCGCTGATCGTGATCGGGGTCGGCGGCTTCCTGTCGATGCTGTCCTTCGGGCCGGGCCGGGTGGTGGTGCCCGAGGTCGCGGCCCCCGCCCGCCAGGCGGTGGCGGGCAGTTCGGCGGCGCTGGCCATGCCGATCGCGCATTATCCGCTGGGCTCGCTGCATCATGACTGGGGCGATCCGCGCGACGGCGGCAAGCGCAAGCATGAGGGGATCGACCTGATCGCCCCCGCCGGAACCCCGGTCGTCGCGGCGCTGGCCGGCACGATCGAGAAGCTGTTCGACAGCGATCGCGGCGGGCATACCCTTTATATCCGCTCGCGCGACGGCCGCTGGAGCCTCTATTACGCGCACCTCCAGGGCTATGCGCCGGGCATCGCGGAGGGCGCGCCGGTCCGCCAGGGGCAGGTGGTCGGCTATGTCGGCGACAGCGGCAATGCCGGGGCGGGCAACACCCATCTCCATTTCGCGATCAGCTGGATGCGCGCCGGGGACGGCTGGTGGCAGGGCGAGCCGGTCGATCCCTATCCGCTGCTTGCCGGAAAGACCGCTTCGAGCTAAGGCAGGCCACACGGACTGCCGTGCGGCGCCACGCCCCGGCATCCTTTGCTCTTTCCAGCAGGTTGAAGACCCATGAAGATCAGCGGCGTGGACATTCGTCCCGGCAACATCATCGAGTATGAAGGCGGCATCTGGCGCGCCGTGAAGATTCAGCACACCCAGCCCGGCAAGGGCGGTGCGTATATGCAGGTCGAGATGAAGAACCTCATCGACGGCCGCAAGACGAACGTCCGCTTCCGCTCCGCCGAGACGGTCGAGCGCGTCCGTCTCGACACCAAGGACTTCCAGTTCCTGTTCGCCGAGGGTGACGACCTGACCTTCATGGACAAGGAAAGCTATGAGCAGATCACGCTGCCGCGCGACCTGCTGGGCGACGCCGCCGCGTTCCTTCAGGACGGCATGGACGTCGTGATGGAACTGCACGAGGAAAAGCCGATCTCGGTCCAGCTTCCCGACCAGATCGAAGCCACCATCGTCGAGGCCGACGCGGTGGTGAAGGGGCAGACCGCCTCCTCGTCGTACAAGCCCGCCATCCTCGACAATGGCGTCCGCGTGATGGTGCCGCCGCACATCGCCAGCGGCACGCGCATCGTCGTCGACGTGTACGAACAGACCTACGTCCGCCGCGCGGACTAATCGGTATCGGCGGATGACCGGCGCGGCTTGAGCGCGACACCGTCATCCGCCGTCCCGGCCCGTCGTTCGCGGCGGGCCTTTTCACTTCCAGCGCCCGAGATGCAGAGGCGCGACCGAAAGGACGATCATGGCCTCGCACTCCGGGCTTCTCACCATCATGGAACGCGCCGCGCGCAAGGCCGCGCCGCGTCTTCGTCGCGACTTCAACGAGGTCCAGCACCTCCAGGTCAGCCGCAAGGGGCCCGCCGACTTCGTGTCGATGGCCGACAAGCGCGCCGAGGAAACCGTCTTCGAGGAACTGAAGAAGGCGCGTCCCGACTGGAACTTCCTCATGGAGGAGGGTGGCGAGATCAAGGGCGATCCGTCCAAGCCGCGCTTCATCATCGATCCGCTCGACGGCACCTCGAACTTCCTGCACGGCATCCCGCACTTCGCCATCTCGATCGCGGTCGAGGAGCCGCTGGCGAACGGCAAGCGCGAGGTGACGACCGGCCTGATCTATCAGCCGCTGACCGACGAGAGCTTCTGGGCCGAAAAGGGCCGGGGCGCCTGGTTGCAGGACGGCCGCCTGCGCGTGTCGTCGCGCCGCGATCTGTCAGAGGCGCTGATCGCCACCGGCATCCCGTTCCTGGGGCATGGCGATTTCGTCCAGTGGAGCCGCATTTTCGGTGCGATCGCGCCGCAGGTCGCCGGTATCCGCCGCTTCGGCTCGGCCGCGCTCGACCTCGCCTGGGTCGCCGCCGGTCGTTACGATGGTTTCTGGGAGTCGGGCCTGAAGCCCTGGGACGCGGCGGCGGGCATGCTGCTGGTGCGAGAAGCGGGCGGTTTCGTCAGCGACTTCCGCGGATCGGACAAGTCGCTCGAGCGCGGCGAGTATCTGGCGGCCAATGAGGGTCTGCATTCCAAGCTGCACAAGCTGCTGGCCAACGCGCTGCGTTAAGAATTTGGTGGGATTTGAACGCGAGGGGTCATGCCTCTTGAGTTCAACTCACTGAATTACCATCTGAAAATTCGAGGATGAGGGCGAGTGAGGGCGTTCACTTGCGATTCATTCTCATGCCTCCGCTGGCTTGCTCCGGCCGACCCATCGGCCTAAAGCCAATCGCATCCAGTTCCGCATCTGCGAGAGAAAAACTTGGTCGATCTGTCGCAATATCTGCCGATCCTCCTGTTCCTGGGCGTTGCCCTGGTTCTGTCGACGGCCTTCGTGTTTCTGCCGATGCTCGTGGCGCGCCTGACGGGTGCCCATAAGCCCAACGAGCAGAAGCTGTCCGAATATGAATGCGGCTTCCCCGCGTTCGAAGACCCGCGCAGCCAGTTCGACGTGCGTTTCTATCTCGTCGCGATCCTGTTCATCGTCTTCGATCTGGAAGCGGCGTTTCTGTACCCCTGGGCGGTCAGCGTGTTCAGCCTCGGCTGGACCGCCTGGTTTTCGATGATGATCTTCATCGGCGAGCTCGCGCTGGGTCTCGTCTATGCGTGGAAGAAGGGAGCGTTGGATTGGGAGTAAATCTTCACTCCGGTCCGGTTGAGTTCAAGCCGCAGGCCCATGGCGGACCCGCCCATGATGGCCAGGCCGTCATTCAGCCCGATCAGGGCTTTTTCGACGGGCTGAACGGCGAGCTGACCGACAAGGGCTTCCTCGTCACCTCGACCGAGGAGCTGTTCCAGTGGGCGCGCACCGGCTCGCTCTGGTGGATGACCTTCGGTCTGGCGTGCTGCGCGGTGGAGATGATCCACGTGAACATGCCGCGTTACGATCTGGAGCGCTTCGGCGCCGCGCCGCGCGCGTCGCCGCGCCAGTCGGACGTGATGATCGTGGCGGGCACGCTGTGCAACAAGATGGCCCCGGCGCTGCGTCGTGTGTACGACCAGATGTCGAACCCGAAATACGTCATCTCGATGGGCAGCTGCGCCAATGGCGGCGGCTATTACCATTACAGCTATTCGGTGGTGCGCGGCTGTGACCGGATCGTGCCCGTGGACATCTATGTCCCCGGTTGCCCGCCGACTGCCGAGGCGCTGCTGTACGGCGTGATGCAGTTGCAGCGGAAGATCCGCCGTGCCGGGAGCATCGAACGGTGAGGGCGCCTGCTCCCCGTTTCGCCGCCAATGACGGCGTGATCGATGCGGCGCGCGCCGCGCTCGGCCCCTGGCTGCTCGACGCGCGCGAGCATGTCGGCGAGGTCGCGCTGGTCGTCGACCGTGCGAATCTGGTTCCCGCGATGATCGCGCTGCGCGACACCAAGGGGCTGGAATATCAGCAGCTGATGGAGATTGCGGGCGTCGACTATCCCGAGCGCGACGAGCGTTTCGAGGTGGTCTATTGCCTGTTGTCGCTGACCCGCAACCACCGCCTGCATGTCCATGTCTCGACCGACGAGGACAAGCCGGTGCCGTCGGTGACGGGCCTGTGGCCGGTCGCTGGCTGGCTGGAGCGTGAGGTCTATGACCTGTACGGCGTGCTGTTCTCAGGGAATAGCGACCTGCGTCGCATCCTGACCGATTACGGCTTCCGCGGCCATCCGCTGCGCAAGGACTTCCCGCTGACCGGCTATACCGAGCTGCGTTACTCGGAAGAAGAGAAGCGCGTTGTCTATGAGCCGGTGAAGCTGGCGCAGGACTTCCGCAACTTCGACTTCCAGAGCCCGTGGGAAGGCGCCGAATATGTGCTTCCCGGCGACGAGAAGGGCGCGCAGCCCGAAGGCAAGGGCGCGCAGACCCCGGCCAGCGCCGATGCGGTCAAGAAGGCCGGTGCCGAGCCGGACGAGACCGCCGCGCCGCGTGCCGCCGACGTGAAGACTACCGAAAGCCCCAAGCAGACGGGCGCGGGCGAACCGCATCCGGGCAACAAGGCCGAGGGCAAGCCCCAGGATCCGGACGTCGTGCCGGGCAAGGGTGGAGGACAGAATCAGTGAGCGACTACGTCGACGAACTGCTCCACAAGACCGACGCCGTCGACCCGACCACGGGTGACGTGTCGATCCAGAACTATACGATCAACTTCGGCCCGCAGCATCCGGCGGCGCACGGCGTGCTTCGCCTCGTCATGGAGCTGGACGGCGAGATCGTCGAGCGCGTCGATCCGCATGTCGGCCTGCTGCATCGCGGCACCGAGAAGCTGATCGAATACAAGACCTATTCGCAGGCGCTGCCCTATTTCGATCGCCTCGATTACTGCTCGCCGATGTGCATGGAGCATAGCTATGTGCTCGCGGTCGAGAAGCTGCTCGACCTGGAAGTGCCGCTGCGCGCGCAATATCTGCGGACGTTCTTTGCCGAGCTGACGCGCATCTCGAACCACATGCTCAACATCGGCAGCCACGTCATGGACGTCGGCGCGATGACGCCGAACCTGTGGCTGTTCGAGATTCGTGAAGACTGCATGAACTTCTATGAGCGGGCCTCGGGCGCGCGCATGCACGCGAATTACTTCCGCGTCGGCGGCGTCCACCAGGACGTGCCGCTCAAGCTGCTGACCGATATCGCCGACTGGCTCGACACCCGTCTGCCGCGCCTGTTCGAGGATGCGATCGGTCTGGTCGCCAACAACCGCATCTTCAAGCAGCGCAACGTCGACATCGCGGTGGTGAACCGCGAGGACGCGATCAAGTGGGGCTTCTCCGGCCCGATGATCCGCGGCTCGGGCATTCCGTGGGACCTGCGCAAGTCGCAGCCCTATGACGCCTATGACAAGGTCGACTTCGACGTGCCGGTCGGCACCAGCGGCGACTGCTATGACCGGTTCATGGTGCGCGTCGAGGAAGTGCGCCAGTCGGCCCGGATCATGAAGCAGTGCCTGGCGCAGATGCCCGAAGGCCCCGTGCTGGCCAGCGATCGCAAGGTCGCACCGCCCAAGCGCGGTGAGATGAAGCGCTCGATGGAAGCGCTGATCCACCACTTCAAGCTCTATACCGAGGGGTATCACGTCCCCGCCGGTGAGGTGTATGTCGCGACCGAAAGCCCCAAGGGCGAGTTCGGCGTGTATCTCGTCTCAGACGGATCGAACAAACCCTATCGCTGCAAGATCCGGCCGACCGCGTTCAGCCATCTCCAGGCCATGGAATTCATGTCCAAGGGGCATATGCTGGCCGACACGACCGCGATCCTGGGCGCGATGGACATCGTGTTCGGGGAGTGCGACCGTTGAGCGGAGTCGACACCGCCCGGCGCGTCGCGATCGCTCGCGAGATGGTCGCGCACTACAATGCGCAGGACGCCGACGCCTATGTCGCGCTGATGACCGAGGATGCCTGCGAAGCGGGCTATCGCGGTGCCGTCCTGCGCGACGGGCGCGAGGGCGTGCGTTCGGGGCTGAAGGCGATGTTCGCGCAGTTCCCGCAGAACCGCGCCGAGATCGTCGCCGATCAGGCGTTCGGCGAAACCGTGCTGCTGCATGAAAAGGTCGAACGCGCGCCGGGCGGCGAGGCGTTCGAGGTCATGTCCATCTATTCCTTCGAGAACGACAAGGTGTCGCGCGTGGAGTTCATTCGCTAATGGCCGACGCAGCCATCATTCCCGACGAGGCCGAAGTCCGCGCCCGCTGGGGCAATTTCGCCTGGACCGACGAGAACCAGAAGAAGGCGAACGAGATCCTCGCGCGCTATCCCAAGGGTCGCGAACAGTCCTGCTCGATCCCGTTCCTCGATCTGGCCCAGCGCCAGGTCGGCGCGGAGACGCAGACCCAGGGCTGGTTGCCCGTGCCGGTGATCGAGTTCGTCGCGCGCCAGCTGGGCGTCGCCTATATGCGCATCTATGAGGTCGCGACCTTCTACACGATGTTCAACCTGGCGCCGGTCGGCCGCTATCACGTTCAGGTGTGCGGCACGACGCCGTGCATGCTGCGCGGGTCGGACGACGTGCTGGCGGCGTGCAAGAACAAGGGGCTGATCAAGGGCAAGACCACGCCCGACGGCCTGTTCACGCTGACCGAGGTCGAGTGCATGGGCAATTGCGCCTCCGCGCCGATGGTCCAGATCAACGACGACAATTACGAGGATCTGGATTACGACCGCACGGTCACGATCCTGGAAGCGCTGGCACGCGGCGAGAGCCCCAAGACCGGCACGCAGGAGCCGGGTCGCCACACGGTCGAGCCGCTGGGCGGTCCGACCACGCTGACCGCCATGGTCGGCGACAATCACGACTATCGCGGGGAGTGGGGCGCATAATGCTCGCTGACAAGGACCGCATTTTCACCAATCTCTACGGCTATCAGCCGTGGAACGTCGACGCGGCGATGAAGCGCGGCGATTGGGACAATACCAAGGCGCTGCTGGAGCTGGGCCAGGACAAGATCATCGACGTCATCAAGGCGTCGGGTCTGCGCGGGCGCGGCGGTGCGGGCTTCCCGACCGGCATGAAGTGGAGCTTCATGCCCAAGGAACCGCGCCCCGACCGGCCGAGCTTCCTGGTCATCAACGCCGACGAGTCCGAGCCGGGTTCGTGCAAGGACCGCGAAATCATCCGCCACGATCCGCACAAGCTGATCGAGGGCGCGCTGGTCGCGGGCTTCGCGATGCGCGCGCGGGCGGCCTATATCTATATCCGCGGCGAATATATCCGCGAGGCCGAGACGCTGTTCGCGGCGGTGGCCGAGGCGTATGACCGGGGCTTCCTGGGCAAGAATGCCTGCGGCTCGGGTTACGACTTCGACGTCTTCGTCCATCGCGGTGCTGGCGCTTACATCTGCGGCGAAGAGACCGCGATGATCGAAAGCCTGGAGGGCAAGAAGGGCCAGCCGCGCCTCAAGCCGCCTTTCCCGGCGGGTGCGGGCCTCTATGGCTGCCCGACCACGGTCAACAATGTCGAGTCGATCGCGGTCGCCCCGACGATCCTGCGGCGCGGCGCCGAGTGGTTCTCGTCCTTCGGGCGCGAGAACAACAAGGGCACCAAGCTCTTCCAGATTTCCGGCCATGTCGATCGTCCCTGCGTGGTCGAGGAAAGCATGTCGATCACGTTCCGTGAGCTGATTGAGAGGCATTGCGGCGGCATTCGTGGCGGCTGGGACAATCTGCTCGCGGTGATCCCGGGCGGGTCGTCGGTGCCCTTGGTGCCCGCCGCCGAGATCATGGACGCGCCGATGGACTTCGACGGCCTGAAGGCGGTCGGATCGGGCCTCGGCACGGCGGCCGTCATCGTCATGGACAAGTCGACCGACATTGTCCGCGCGATCAGCCGTCTGTCCTACTTCTACAAGCATGAGAGCTGCGGCCAGTGCACGCCGTGCCGGGAAGGCACCGGCTGGATGTGGCGCGTGATGGAGCGGATGCGCACCGGCGATGCCGATGTCTCCGAGATCGACACGCTGTTCCAAGTGACGAAGCAGGTCGAAGGCCACACCATCTGCGCGCTCGGCGACGCGGCGGCCTGGCCGATCCAGGGCCTGATCCGCCACTTCCGCCCGGAGATGGAACGTCGCATTCGCGAACGCAAAGGCGAGACGGGCGGCAACGCCCCGATGATGGAAGCTGCCGAATAATGCCTAAGGTCAAAGTCGACGGCGTCGAGATCGAGGTGCCCCAGGGCGCCACCGTGCTGCAGGCCTGCGAGCTTGCGGGCAAGGAAATCCCGCGCTTCTGCTATCATGAGCGGCTGTCCATCGCGGGCAATTGCCGCATGTGCCTGGTCGAGGTGAAGCCTGGGCCCCCCAAGCCGCAGGCGTCGTGTGCGCTTCCGGCGGCGGAGAATCAGGAAATCTTCACCACCACCCCGATGGTGAAGGCCGCGCGCGAAGGCGTGATGGAATTCCTGCTGATCAACCACCCGCTGGACTGCCCGATCTGCGATCAGGGCGGCGAGTGCGATCTGCAGGACCAGTCCATGGCCTATGGCAAGGGCCATAGCCGCTATGACGAGAACAAGCGGGCCGTCACCGAGAAGTATATGGGTCCGATCGTCAAGACGGTCATGACCCGCTGCATCCAGTGCACCCGCTGCGTCCGCTTCGCCGAAGAGGTCGCGGGCGTGGAGGAAATCGGCGCGATCTATCGCGGCGAGAACATGCAGATCACGTCCTATCTCGAACAGGCGGTGTCGAGCGAACTGTCGGGCAATGTCGTCGACCTGTGCCCAGTGGGCGCGCTGACGTCCAAGCCCTATGCGTTCGAGGCGCGTCCCTGGGAGCTGAAGAAGACGCTCGCCATCGACGTGATGGACGCGGTCGGCACCAATATCCGCCTCGACAGCCGGGGTCGTCAGGTGCTGCGCTGCGTGCCGCGCATCAACGACGAAGTGAACGAGGAGTGGGCGAGCGACAAGACGCGTCACGCGATCGACGGCCTGGTCCGTCGTCGTCTCGACCGTCCGTTCATCCGCCGCGACGGCAAGCTGGTGCCCGCGACCTGGGACGAGGCCTTCGCCGCGATCCGTGATGTGAACGCCGGTTCGAGCGTCGCCGCGATTGCCGGCGATCTGGTCGATTGCGAGACGATGTTCGCCGCCAAGGCGCTGCTGGCCAAGATGGGTTCGAGCCTGCTCGAAGGTCGTCAGACCGGCATGGATTACGACACGTCGAGCCTGGCCGCGGTCAACTTCAACACGACCATCGCGGGCGTCGAGCGCGCCGATGCGATCCTGCTGATCGGCACCAACCTGCGCTGGGAAGCGCCGCTGGTGAACACCCGTATCCGCAAGGCGATCAAGAAGGGCGCCAAGGTCTTCGCGATCGGCCCCGAAACCGACCTGACCTACAAGGTCGAGTGGCTGGGCGCCGACCTGTCGGTGCTGGGCAATCTGCCCGAGGCGGTGACCGAGCTGTTCGGCAAGGCTGCGCGTCCGATGGTCATCCTCGGTGGCGGTGCGATCAAGGGTGCGCATGGCGCGAGCCTGAAGCTGGTCGACCAGTTCAATCTGGTGCGGACGCTGGAAGACGGTTCGGCCTGGAACGGCTATAATGTCGTCCACATGGCAGCCGCGCGCATGGGCGGGCTGATGCTCGGCTATGCGCAGAAGGGCGGTATCGCCGACGTGGTCGCGGCCGCGCCGAAGCTCGCCTTCTTCCTGGGCGCCGACGAGGTCGACTTCGCCAAGTTCGGCAGCAGCTTCAAGGTGTTCGTCGGCCATCATGGCGACAAGGGTGCGCATCACGCCGATGTCATCCTGCCGGGCGCGACCTATGCCGAGAAGTCGGGCACCTGGGTCAACCTCGAAGGCCGGGTGCAGCGCGGCGAGCGGGCGGTGTTCGCACCGGGCGACGCGCGCGACGACTGGACGATCTTCCGCGCGCTGTCCGAGGTTCTGGGCCAGACCCTGAAGTTCGACACGCTGGACGAACTCCGCGCCGCCATGGCCGCCGAGGTTCCCGCGCTGGGCCAGGTCGGTCTCGTCACCTTCGACTGGGCCGCGCCGTCGCTGAACGCGACCGCGAGCGGAACGATCGAGGGCTATCCGATCAAGGACTTCTACCTCACCAACGCGATCTGCCGCGCCAGCCCGACGATGCAGCGCTGCTCGGCGGAACTGGTCCATGGTGAGAGCTATGCGGAGGCAGCGGAGTGACCGCGTTTTTCAACACGACGCTCGGCCTTCCTTATGGCTGGGCCTGGACGATCGCGACCTTGGTCGGGATCCTGGCGATCGCGCTGCCGCTGATGCTGGCGGTCGCGATGGTCATCTATGTCGACCGCAAGATCTGGGCGGCGATGGCGCTGCGCCGTGGTCCGAACGTGGTCGGCCCCTTCGGTCTGCTCCAGTCCTTCGCCGACGGTCTGAAGGTCTTCCTTCAGGAAACCATCGTTCCGGCCGCCGCCAATCGCGGGCTGTTCCTGCTGGCGCCGATCATCACCTTCACGGTCGCGCTGATCGTCTGGGCGGTGGTGCCGTTCCAGCCGGGCGTGGTCGTCGCCAACATCAATGTCGGCCTGCTGTACGTCCTCGCCGCCTCGTCGCTGGGCGTGTATGGCGTGATCCTGTCGGGCTGGGCATCGAACTCGAAATATCCCTTCTACTCGGCGCTTCGTGCGGCCGCGCAGATGGTGTCCTATGAGGTCGCGATCGGCTTCATCCTGATTTCGGTCGTGATGTGGTCGGGCAGCTTCAACCTGACCGACATCGTCGAGGCGCAGAAGAGCGTGCTGGGGATTCCGGTGAACGGCTTCTTCCTCAACCCGCTGCTGTTCCCGATGGCGGTGATGTTCTTCATCTCGGCACTGGCCGAGACGCAGCGCGCGCCGTTCGACCTGACCGAAGCGGAGTCGGAGCTCGTCGCGGGTTACCAGACCGAATATAGCTCGATGTCGTTCGCGCTGTTCTGGCTGGGCGAATATGCCAACGTCATCCTGATGTGCGCGCTGAACGCGATCCTGTTCTGGGGTGGCTATCTGCCGCCGCTCGACTGGGCGCCGCTTTATGCCGTGCCGGGGATCGTCTGGCTGCTGTTGAAGATGTGCTTCTTCTTCTTCGTCTTTTCGTGGGTGAAGGCGACCGTACCGCGCTATCGGTACGACCAGCTGATGCGGCTGGGCTGGAAGGTGTTCCTGCCGGTGTCGCTGTTCTGGGTATTCTTGGTGTCTGGCGTGCTGATGTATGCGCGCGTGGGAGTTCCGGCATGAGCGTCGCTCAGTACGTCAAGGCTTTTACGCTGTGGGAGTTCGTGAAGGGGCACGCGCTGACCCTTCGCTACTTCTTCAAGCCGAAGGCGACGATCAACTATCCGTTCGAAAAGAACCCCATCTCTCCGCGCTTCCGGGGCGAGCACGCGCTGCGTCGCTATCCCAATGGCGAGGAGCGGTGCATCGCGTGCAAGCTGTGCGAGGCGATCTGCCCCGCCCAGGCGATCACGATCGAGGCGGAACCCCGCGACGACGGCAGCCGCCGCACGACGCGCTACGACATCGACATGACCAAGTGCATCTATTGCGGGCTGTGCCAGGAGGCCTGCCCGGTCGATGCGATCGTCGAGGGTCCGAACTTCGAATTTTCGACCGAGACCCGCGAAGAGCTGATCTACGACAAGTCGAAGTTGCTCGATAACGGTGACCGCTGGGAAAGCGCGATCGCGGCGAACCTTGCCGCCGATGCGCCGTACCGTTAAAGCCCGCGACCAACGGTTCGGGGCGGACAGAAAAGGGGCCTGACAGGCAGTGATACAGGCTATCGCCTTCTATATTTTCGCGACCGTGGTGATCGTGTCCGCAGGGCTCACGATCGCGTCGCGCAATCCGGTGCACTCGGTCATGTGGCTGATCCTGGCGTTCTTCAACGCCGCGGGCCTCATGGTGCTGTGCGGGGCCGAGTTCATCGCGATGCTGCTCGTCATCGTCTATGTGGGCGCGGTCGCGGTGTTGTTCCTCTTCGTCGTCATGATGCTCGATATCGAGGTCGCGGCGATGCGGGCGGGCTTTGCGCGTTATCTGCCGCTGGGCCTGGCACTCGCCGTCGCCCTGCTGGCCGAGGTCATCATCGCCTTCCAGGCCTGGAGCGTCGGCGGCGTTCAGCTGGCGGCCCGTGCGGCCCCGATCGCGCCCGAGGTGTCCAACATCCAGGCGATCGGCAACCTGCTGTACACGCGCTACCTGTTCATCTTCGAAGGGGCGGGCCTGGTCCTGCTCGTCGCGATGATCGGCGCGATCGTGCTCACGCATCGCAAGCGCGGCGGCGTCCGTCCGCAGAACATCGCCAAGCAGAATGCGCGTCAGCCGCATGAGGCGATCCGCAACATCAATCAGCCCATCGGGCAGGGGGTGGAACTGTGACGATCGGTCTCGTCCATTATCTGGTCGTCGCAGCGATCCTGTTCACTATGGGGGTGCTGGGTATCTTCCTGAACCGGAAGAACCTGATCGTCATCCTCATGGCGATCGAGCTCATCCTGCTCGCCGTGAACCTGAACCTCGTCGCCTTCTCGGCCGCGCTTCAGGATCTGGTGGGACAGGTCTTCGCCATGTTCGTGCTGACCGTGGCCGCCGGTGAATCGGCGATCGGTCTGGCGATCCTGGTCATCTATTTCCGTGGCCGCGGCACCATCGCGGTCGACGACGTCAACCGGATGAAGGGGTAATCGGGTTGATCCTCGCTATCGTCTTCCTGCCGTTGCTGGCCGCCGCCATTGCGGGGTTCGGCAACAAGGCCATCGGGAACGTGCCCGCCAAGGTCGTCACGACCGGCGCGCTGTTCATTTCCTGTGCGCTGTCCTGGCCGATCTTCATCGGCTATCTGTCGGGCGCCAATGTCGCGACGGTCACGCCGGTGCTCCACTGGATCACCAGCGGCGACATGTCGGTCGACTGGGCGTTGCGCGTCGACTCGCTGACCGCGATCATGCTGGTGGTCATCACCAGCGTCTCGGCGCTGGTCCACCTCTATAGCTGGGGCTATATGAGCGAGGAGCCGGATCAGCCGCGCTTCTTTGCCTATCTCTGCCTCTTCACCTTCGCGATGCTGATGCTCGTGACGGCGGACAATCTGGTCCAGATGTTCTTCGGCTGGGAAGGCGTGGGTCTCGCGTCCTACCTGCTGATCGGCTTCTGGTTCCGCAAGCCGTCGGCCAATGCGGCCGCGATCAAGGCGTTCGTCGTCAACCGCGTCGGCGACCTGGGTTTCATGCTCGGCATCTTCGGCACCTTCCTGGTGTTCAAGACGGTGTCGATCCCGGAAATCCTGGCGGCCGCGCCGACCATGGCGGGTTCGACCATCGGGTTCCTCGGCTATCGCTTCGACACGATGACCGTGCTCTGCCTGCTGCTGTTCGTCGGCGCGATGGGCAAGTCGGCGCAGCTGGGTCTCCACACCTGGCTGCCGGACGCGATGGAAGGCCCGACCCCGGTGTCGGCGCTGATCCACGCGGCGACCATGGTGACCGCGGGCGTGTTCATGGTGTGCCGCCTGTCGCCGATGTTCGAGACGTCGCCGACCGCGCTCGGTGTCATCACCGTGATCGGCGCCTGCACCTGCTTCTTCGCCGCGACCGTCGGCACGGTGCAGACCGACATCAAGCGCGTCATCGCCTATTCGACCTGTTCGCAGCTGGGCTATATGTTCTTCGCGGCCGGCGTCGGCGCCTATGGCGCAGCGATGTTCCACCTGTTCACGCACGCCTTCTTCAAGGCGCTGCTGTTCCTGGGGGCGGGTTCGGTGATCCATGCGATGCATCACGAGCAGGACATGCGCTATTATGGTGGCCTGCGTCGCCACATCCCGCTCACCTTCTGGGCGATGATGATGGGTACGCTGGCGATCACCGGCGTCGGTATCCCGGCTCTGTTCGGCAATCCGATGGCGTTCGGCTTCGCGGGCTTCCACTCGAAGGACGCGATCATCGAGGTCGCCTATGCGGGTGGTTCGGGCTTCGCCTTCTGGGCGGGCGTGATCGCCGCGCTGCTGACCAGCTTCTATTCGTGGCGGCTGATGTTCCTGACCTTCTGGGGCAAGCCGCGCTGGACCGGGTCGGAGCATATCCAGCACGCGCTGCACGACGCGCATGGCCATGGCCATGACGATCATGCGCACGGGCATGACGCGCATCATCACGACGAGGCGCATCACAATGTCGCCCATGCCGAGGACGCCGGTGACGAACCGCATGTCCATGGTCCGGCGCATACCGACCTGCCCGGGGGCACCGGCGGCTATCACCCGCATGAAAGCCCGCTGGTCATGCTGATCCCGCTGATCGTCCTGTCGATCGGCGCGATTGCGGCGGGCTTCGTCTTCCACGGCTGGTTCATCGAGCCGGAGGCGGGCGAGACCTATTGGAAGGGCGCGATCGCCTTCAACGAGCACCTCATGCACTCGATGCACGGCGTGCCGGTGTGGGTGAAGCTGTCGGCGACGGTGGTGATGCTGCTCGGTCTGTTGACCGCGTATCTGACCTATATCCGTGCGCCGGAATTCCCGGCCAAGTTCGCGGACCAGTTCCGCATCCTGTACCGCTTCCTCCTCAACAAATGGTATTTCGACGAGATCTACCATTTCCTCTTCGTGCGCCCCGCTTTCGCGATCGGCCGGTTCCTGTGGCACCGTGGCGACGAGAAGACGATCGACCGCTTCGGCCCCAACGGCGTTGCCTGGCTTATCCAGCAAGGCAGCAAGGGTGCGGCGCGCTTCCAGACGGGATACCTCTACAGCTATGCGTTCGTCATGTTGATCGGCCTGACCGCGGCCGTCACCTGGGCCATTTTGGGTTGATCGCGTGATGCAGGGCTTCCCGATCCTCTCCGTCATGCTGGCGGTCCCGGCTGTTGCCGCGATCGCCTGCCTCTTCCTCAACGCGCAAGGAGCGCGGATGCTGGCGCTGGCCGCCACGCTGGTCGACTTCGTGCTGGGCATCGTGCTCTGGACGCAGTTCGACGTGGGCGGCGCGCAGTGGCAGTTCGTCGAACATGCCCCCGGCATCTTCGGCCCGTTCGGCTGGTCGCTCGGCATCGACGGCTTCGCGCTGCTGCTGATCATGCTCAGCGTGTTCCTGATGCCGATCTGCATCGGCGCGAGCTGGCGCGCGATCGACAAGCGCGTTCCCGAATATATGGGGCTGTTCCTGTTCACCGAGGTGCTGATGATCGGCACCTTCGCGGCGCAGGACCTGTTCCTCTTCTACGTCTTCTTCGAAGCCGGCCTGATCCCGATGTATCTGATCATCGGCATCTGGGGCGGGGCGAACCGCATCTACGCGTCGTACAAGTTCTTCTTGTACACGCTGCTCGGCTCGCTGCTGATGTTCGTTGCGATGCTCTATATGGCGCGCACGGCGGGCACGACCTCGATCCCGGTGCTGCTGGCCTATGACTTCCCGGCCTCGGTCCAGACCTGGCTCTGGGTCGCCTTCTTCGCCTCGTTCGCGGTCAAGATGCCGATGTGGCCGGTCCACACCTGGCTTCCCGACGCGCACGTCCAGGCGCCGACGGCGGGGTCTGTCATCCTGGCGGGCGTTCTGCTGAAGCTGGGTGGCTATGGCTTCCTGCGCTTCCTGCTGCCGATGTTCCCGGAGGCGAGCGGACAGCTGACCTGGCTGATCTTCGCACTGTCGGCGGTGGCGGTGATCTATGCCTCGCTGGTCGCGCTGGTGCAGTCCGACATGAAGAAGCTGATCGCCTATTCGTCGGTCGCGCACATGGCGATCGTGACCATCGGCCTTTATGCCTTCAACCAGCAGGGCATCGAAGGCGCGATGATCATGATGCTCAGTCACGGTCTGGTGTCGGGCGCGCTCTTCCTGTGCGTCGGTGTCATCTATGACCGGCTGCACACCCGTGAGATCGCGCGCTATGGCGGGCTGTCGATCAACATGCCGAAATACGCCGTGTTCTTCCTGTTCTTCACCATGGCGTCGATCGGTCTGCCGGGCACCAGCGGCTTCGTCGCCGAGTTCCTGTCGCTGATGGGCACCTATCAGGTGTCGACCTGGACCGCGCTGCTCTGCACCACGGGCATCATCCTGGGTGCGGCATATATGCTCTATCTCTACCGGCGGATCGCTTATGGCGAGATCAAGTCGGACGAGGTGGCGGCGATGCCCGACATGTCGGCGCGCGAGCTCTGGCTGCTGGCCCCGATCGCGGCGGTGACTCTGTGGATGGGCGTCTATCCGGAAAGCTTCCTGGCGCCGATGCGCAAGGACGTGACGATCCTGCTCCAGCGGATCGACCGGGCAAACCCCGGTTCGGACAGCCGCCCCACCGCCGGTAACCCGGCGCTGGTCACCACCCATGCCCCTGAGCACCAAGCTGCGCACGGGGAGGCGCACTGATGAGCTATTCGTTGAACCTCTTGATGGTCCTGCCTGAGCTGGTGCTGACCCTCGGCGCGATCGCGCTGATGCTCGTCGCCGCCTGGGGCGGAACCGCCTCGACGCGCGGGATCTCCATTGCGGCGGTGTTCGTGCTGGCGGGGGCGATGGTCGCGCTCGCCGGTCCGGCGACCACGGGCGGGCTGGCCTTTGGCGGCCTGTACCGGGCGGATGCCTTTGCCGGTTTCGCCAAGGTGCTGATCTATCTGGCGACTGCGGTGGCAATCATCATGGCGCCGCGCTTCTTCGCCCGCTCGCCGGGTGAGGATCTGCGTCCCGAATATCCGATCCTGATGCTGCTCTCCTCGGTCGGCATGGGCATGATGGTGTCGGCGGGCGATCTGCTGACGCTCTATGTCGGTCTCGAGCTGCAGAGCCTGTCCGCCTATGTGCTGGCCAGCTTCATGCGGCGCGATGGCCGTTCGGCCGAAGCGGGTCTGAAATATTTCGTGCTGGGCGCGCTGGCCTCGGGCATCCTGCTGTACGGCATCTCGCTGGTCTATGGCTTCACCGGCTCGACCGACTTCGCACAGATCGCTGGCGCCTATGGTCGCGATGCGGCGATGGGCACGCGCTCGCTGGGCCTGATGTTCGGCCTGGTGTTCGTGTTCGCAGGCCTCGCGTTCAAGATGTCGGCGGTGCCGTTCCACATGTGGACCCCGGACGTCTATGAGGGCGCGCCGACCCCGGTGACCGCCTTCTTCGCCTCGGCCCCCAAGGTCGCGGCGATGGCGCTGGCGATCCGCGTCGCGGTCGAGGCCATGGGCTCGGCAGTGCAGCAGTGGCAGCAGATCGTAACCTTCGCCGCGCTGGCGTCGATCGTTCTCGGCGCCGTGGCGGCGATCGGGCAGACCAACATCAAGCGGCTGCTGGCCTATTCGTCGATCAACAATGTCGGCTTCGCGCTGATCGGTCTGGCGGCCGGCACGGCGCAGGGCGTCGCGGCGGTGCTGACCTATCTGACCATCTACGTCATCATGACGCTGGGTGCGTTCCTGATCGTCATCCGCATGCGCGACGAGCAAGGCAATCCGATGGAGTCGATCGCCAGCCTGTCGGGTCTGTCCCGCACGCGTCCGGCGCTCGCCTGGGCGATGGCCTTCTTCATGTTCTCGGTCGCGGGCATTCCGCCGCTGCTCGGCTTCTATGCCAAGTTCGCGGTGTTCAACGCGGCGGTCGCGGCGGGGCTGTTCCCGCTGGCGGTGATCGGTGTCGTCGCCTCGGTGATCGGTGCCTATTATTATCTCCGCATCGTCAAGACGATGTTCTTCGACGAGCCCGTCGGGGCCTGGGACAATAGCGATGCGCAGCCGGTCGAGAACGGCCTGATTGCGCTGTCGGCGCTGTTCGTGTCGCCGGTCGGCTATCTGCTGATCCCGGTGCTGGGCGCCTGGTCGCTCGCGGCGGCGCGGGCTCTGTTCTGAGCCGAGTGCTGCACGTCCCGGAAACGGGATCGACCAATGCCGATCTTCGCCAGCTTGCGGAGGCGGGCGGCGAAGACGGTCTTTGGCTCCGCGCCGACCGCCAGACGGCGGGGCGCGGACGCCAGGGGCGGGATTGGTCCTCGCCCATCGGCAATTATTACGGATCGACGCTGGTGCGGTTGCAGCCGGGCGATCCGAGCCCCGCGACGCTGGCGCTGGTCGCCGCGGTGGCGATCGAAGAGGCGGTGCGAGCCTGCCTCCCCGCGATCGAAGACCGGCTTCGCCTCAAATGGCCCAACGACCTGCTGATCGACGGCGCCAAGCTGTCCGGCATATTGCTGGAGCGGGTGGGGGACGCGGTCATTATCGGCATCGGCATCAACCTGGCTTCAGCGCCCGACCTGCCCGACCGGGCGACGACGTCGCTGGCGGCACAGGGCGTGGCGGTCAGCGTGGCCGCGATGCAGGACCAGCTGTCCGAGGCCATGGCCTGCTGGGTCGAGGCGTGGCGGACCTGGGGTCTGTCCGCCGTGACCGCGCGCTGGGAGTCGCGGGCGCATCCGCGTGGCACGCCCTTGAATGCCCGCTTGCCTGACGGACAGAGCCTGGACGGGGTCTTCGACGGACTGGCGGGGGACGGGGCTTTACGGCTCGGCTTGGCGGATGGCTCGGTGCATGTCATCCATGCCGGTGACATTTTCCTGATCTGAAGGACCCCCATGCTGCTTGCGATCGATGCCGGGAACACGAATGTGGTCTTCGCGCTGCTCGAAGGGCGGACGATCAAGGGCCGCTGGCGGATCGCGACCGATCCGCGTCGGACCGGCGACGAATATGCGGTCTGGATCAACCAGTTGCTCGCACTGGAAGGCTATGCGCGCGAGGATGTGACCGGGGTCATCATCGCGACCGTGGTGCCGCGCGCGCTTCACAATCTGGAAGTGCTGGCGCAGAAATATTTCAAGGTCGACCCGCTGATCGCCGGTCGCGGCGCCGCCGAATGGGGCATAGAGATCGACGTCAACGAGCCTGCCTCGCTGGGTGCGGACCGCGCGGTGAACACCATTGCGGCGCATGCGCTCTATCCCGGCGATCTGATCACCATCGATTTCGGCACCGCGACGACTTTCGACATCAGCGACTATCAGGGCGCCTATAAGGGCGGGATCATCGCGCCGGGCATCAACCTGTCGCTCGACGCGCTCGTCACCGCCGCCGCCAAGCTGCCGCGTATCGCGATCGAGACGCCGGAAAGCCGCAACGTCATCGGCCGCAACACGGTCGACCAGATGCATATCGGCATCTTCTGGGGCTATGTCGCGATGATCGAGGGGCTGGTCGCGCGGTTGAAGGCGCAGGTCGGGCGGCCGGTCAAGGTGCTGGCAACCGGCGGTCTCGCCGCGCTGCTGAGCCCGCATACCGACGTATTCGATCATATCGAACCCGATCTGACCATTCAGGGGCTGGCGATCCTGTGGGAACGCGCCCATATTCGGTAACGAGAGTTTCGGATCGTGCAGCCCGCGAGATGCCGCAGGGCGCATGGCCCGTGAAGAGATGACCGCGCCCTGACCGGCGCACCCCTATCGCCCCGGACCCGCTTTCAGCGGGGTGGGCGCTCATTGTCAGGAAGTGAATGACTCCCAAGAAAGAATTGCTGTTCTGCGCGCTCGGTGGCTCGGGCGAAATCGGCATGAACGTGAACCTGTACGGCACCGAAGGCAAATGGGTGATGGTCGATTGCGGCATCACCTTCGCCGATCCGGCCTATCCCGGCATCGACGTGATCCTGCCCGACCTGTCCTTCATCGAGGATCGGCTGGGCGATCTGGTCGGCATCGTGCTGACCCACGGGCATGAGGACCATATCGGCGCGCTGCCCTATCTGGCCGAAGATCTGGGCGTGCCGATCTATGCCACCGCCTTCACCGCCGGGCTGGTCCGTGGCAAGCTGGAGGAAGAGGGCAGCGCCAGCCGCGTCAAGCTGCGCGTGATGGAGGCGGGCAAGGCGTTCGAGGTCGGCCCGTTCGACTTCACCTTCGTTCCGCTGTCGCACTCGATCCCCGAGGCCAATGCGCTGCTGATCGAGACCGCTGTTGGCCGGGTGTTCCACACCGGCGACTGGAAGATCGACCCGACCCCCGTGATCGGCAAGCCCGCCAGCCCGGCGCAGCTGTCGTCGATCGGCGACCGGGGTGTCGACATCCTGGTCTGCGATTCGACCAACGCCTTCAACACCGAAGCCTCGGGCTCGGAAGCCAGCGTGCGTCCGGGCATCGCCGAGACGGTCGCCAAGGCCAAGGGCCGGGTGGTCGTCACCACCTTCGCCTCCAATGCCGCGCGTCTGGTGACGCTGGGCGAGGTCGCCAAGGAGACCGGGCGCAAGCTGTGCGTCACCGGCCGCTCGCTCGACCGGATCCTGAAGGTCGGCAAGGCTTGTGGCTACTTCAAGGGCTTCCCGGAGACGGTCGATCCCGAAACCGCGATGCGGCTTCCCAAGGATCGCGTGCTGATCGTCGCGACCGGCGGGCAGGGCGAGCCGCGCGCCGCGCTGTCGCGCATCGCCGAGGGCAGCCATACGATCCGCCTCGACACGGGCGATACGGTGATTTTCTCCGCGCGCCAGATTCCAGGCAACGAGACCGCGGTCGGTCGCATCCAGAACATCCTGGCGGGCAAGGGCGTGCGCATGGTCACCGAGCGCCAGGCGCATGTCCATGTGTCGGGCCATCCCGGCCAGCCCGAACTGGCGCAGATGTATAAGTGGCTGCGCCCCCGCACGCTGATGCCGGTGCATGGCGAGATGCGGCACATGATGGAGCATGCCCGCTTCGCGACGACGCAGGGCGTGCCGCAGACGCTGGTCCAGTCGGACGGCGACATCGTCCGCCTGCTGCCGGGCAATGCGACCAAGATCGGCAACGCGCCGGTCGGCCGTCTGGTACTGGACGGCGACGTGATCCTGCCCTCGGACGGGTCGACGATGAACGAGCGCCGTAAGCTGGCGATCAACGGCCAGATCTCGGTCGGCGTCGCGGTCGCCAAGGGGCGGCTGGTCGGCAGCCCGCAGGTGCGGGTGCAGGGCGTGCCCGTCGAGGACGAGCGCGATGCCTTCATCGCCGAAGCGGTGGCCGCCGCCGCCAAGGCGGTGGACGGCCCGCGCCGCGCCACCGACAAGCTGCGCGAGGATATCCGCCTGTCGGTGCGCCGGGTTGCGACCCGCTGGACCGGTAAGAAGCCGATCGTCGACGTCCTCCTGATCGAGGGCTGATGCCATGCACTGGACGTCGGCGCTTGCGATCTACGTCCTGTTCTGGTTCCTCGCGGTGTTCCTGGTCCTGCCCTTCGGGGTCAGGACCGCGCATGAGGCCGGGGAGACGCACATCCCCGGCACCGCCGAAAGCGCCCCGCATGTCTTTGCCGTCGGGCGCTTCCTGCGGCGCACGACGATCACCGCGACGGTGATGTTCGCGCTCTTCTATCTCAACTATGTCTATGGCTGGATCACCGCCGACATGCTCGACTGGAGCGGGATGAGCCGGGGCGTCTGAGCCTGGTTTGGCCGGTGGCCGTGGCGATGCGCGGCCTTCGACTTCGCTCAGGCTGAACGGAGGTTGGGATAGGACGCGAGGCCGTGTTTACGCCTCCGTTCGCACGGAACGAAGTCGAGGTGCACGCGGCCAGGCTACGTGCCCGTTCCCGCCTACCGCAACCGCTCGATCGCCTGCGCCAGCGCGACATAGAGCTTGCCCATATCCGACGACAGCAGGGTCACGCCCAGCGGCGATCCGTCCCGCTGCGCCAGCACGCCGCGCAGCATCGCCTCGAAATCGTGGATGTAGCGGTTCACATGCTCGCGGAACTTCAGGTCGTCGTCATACAGCTCGGCGATATCGCGCGCCTGATGCGAGTCGAGGATGCGCACCGCACGCCGGGTGAAGACGCCGCGATCCCCCTTCAGATAGGCCGCCCAGGCGCTGTCGGTGACCTCGGGCGCATAGATTTTGGCGATGTCGATCGATGCCGAATTGAGCGATTCGACCAATAGCGACGCGCGACGGGCGAAGCTGTCGCGGTCGGCCTCTTCCCGCTCGGTGCGGGCCTCCTCGATCCGGTTTTCGACCAGGGCCGTCTTCTCGGCGATCTGCTCGGCCTGGCGGGCTAGCCTTTCGGTGGCGCGGGTGGCGGCCTCGACCGCGCCCTGCGTCGCCTCGACGATGGCGTGGACCTGGCGCTCGACGGTGTCGCCGGTCGCGCGGCGCATCGCCTCGGCACTGGCGATCTCCAACGCATGGGCGGCCTGGGGAATGACTTCGGCCAGCGTCTCGCGGGCGCTTTCCGCCGCGGTCGCCGCCGTCTCGCGAACGCGCAGCAGCGCATCGACCAGCTTGGGCGCGGCCTCGTCGGCGAAGCGGTGCGAGCGGTCGATCGTCTCGTCGACCATCATGCCCAGCGCATCGGCTTTCGCACGGCCGGTCGACAGCGTCTCGATCAGCGAACCCGACAGCGTTTCCAGCGTCTGGCGCTGTTCGGCGATGACGTCGGCGATGGCGGCGATCGCTTCATGCGTGCTCTCGGCCGCCGCGACCAGTGCGAGCAGCTCGGGCTTGGTCTCGACCACGACCTCATGGCTGGCGTGCATCCGCTGGTCGAGCCGGCCCAGCGCCTCGGGCAGCGTCTCGTCGATCTCGCGCGCGGCGGCGTCGAGCGCGATCAGCAGCGTTTCGGTGGTGGCGATGACGCGGTTGGCCATCGTCTCGCCTGCTTCCAGCGCGCCGGTCATCGCATCCGCCGATCCGCCGAGCGCACTGATCGATGCGGCCAGCATCTGCGACTTTTCGGTGCCCTGGGTATGGAGCACGGCCATGCGCGCTTCCACCCGGTCGAGCTGCGCGTCCAGCGCGTCGATCATCGCCTCGCCCGCGATTCGCTGTCCCTCCAACTCGGCAGTCAGGCGGGCAATGGCCTGATCGACGCTTCCCACCCGCTCGGCCAGCGCGTCGGCGCTGTCGCGTGCGGCGCTTTCGAGCGCGGCCTGATTGGCCCCGACCATCGCCAGCATCGCGTCACCCTGTGCGGCAATGCCCTTGCGCGACTGGTCGATCGCCTCGGCGGTGCGGTCGAGCAGCGCGTCGATCGTGGTCGCGACGCTGGCCGTCACCGTTTCTAGATGCGCGCTGGCGGTCCGGCTGGTCGCCTCCATCTGTTCGATATGGGTCGCCAGACGCTGCGCCGCGCCGCTGGCGATGGTGTCCGCATCCTGCCCCCGGCGGCCCAGCGCGACCAGTTGCGCATCGAGCGCGGCGGCATGGCTCTCGGCCGATCGCGCCGCCTCGGCCATGCGGTCGCCCGCCTCGCCGACCTCGTCGACGGCGCGGGGCAGCGCGTCGAGCAGGTGCGCGAGCGAGGCCTGGCTGGTCCCGGCGACATCGCTCAGCACGCGGCCATGCGCCTCGACCATCTGGATATCGTCGGACAGGTCGCGCGCGATCGCGTTGAACCGGGTTTCGGCGGCCTGCGCCATTTCGCCCAGCGCGATCGCCTGCGCCGACAATTCAGATCGGTTGGCCTCCAGCGCGCGACCGATCATCCCGACCGCACGCTCCAGCGCCATCGCCTCGCGGCGCATGTCATGCGCGGTCATCGCGAAACGGCGCTGCTCGGCGGAGCTGCTGCGCTGGGCGAGCAGCCACAGGATCGCGATCAGCATCGGGCCGGCCAGCGCCAGCGTGACGAACGAGGCCAGCCCCTCGGCCGACGGGGCGTTCGCGCCCAGCAGTCCCCAGGCCAGCATGCCACCGAACCACAGCACCGATGCCCCGATGGCCAGGACCATCGGCCAGCGCGGGGCGGGTTCCTCGGGCGGGGGCAGGGGGCCGTCGTCCAGCCACGGGCTGGCGGGCGGCGCCGCCACGGGCTCGGCAAAGACCGGATCATAGCGCCCGTCATGGCTTTCCACGTCGGCGATATCCGGCCTGTCCTGACGCTCCGCGCGCATATCCACGATCATCCGAGCCCCCGTGTCACAATGGGTCGGTTTATCACGTTTGCCGACGGCAGAAAGTCATTTGCGCTGTTCCGTGTTGTGGGCAATCCGGGTAAGCGGCCATGAATGACCTATGAACACGGAACAATCGATTCCGCGCTGGCGGCGGTGGCCGGTGATGAGCCTGCGGTGATCCAGGATTTGCGCCGGGCCTTTGTCGACGGCGTGAACCATGCGGTGGAAACGCTGCACGCGGCAGAGGGCGGGCAGGAGTGGCGCGAGGCGGCGCTTCGCCTGAAGGGGCTGGCGGCCAGCGTGAATGCGTTGCCGCTGATGACGCTGGCCGCGCAGGCGGCGACGCGCGATGCGCCCGACGCCGAACTGCTCGTCCGGATCGGCGAGGTCGTCGCGCGGCTCTGACGCCCGCGCCGATCCGTTCATCGGCGCTCGGGGCTGGCATGGGCCGCGCCAAGCGCCTAACAGCGGGCGATGTTATCCGGCCTTTTATTCGCGATTGACGATGCCGACGACCGTCCCGGACGGTTGACGGCCACCTTGCCGTTCGCGGGCGTGACCCTGATCGAGTATCAGGCGCGGCTGCTGATCGCGGCGGGGGCGGCGCAGATCATCATCGTCGTGGCGCGCCTGACCCCCGAACTGCTCGGCGCGATCGCCCGAATCGCACAGCGTGGCGTGGTGGTCGACACGGTGCGCAGCGCGGTCGAGGCGGCGGAAAAGCTGCATCCGCTCTCGCGCCTGGTCGTGCTGGCGGACGGGCTGATCACCACCGAGGACACGATCGCGCATGTCCTGCGCGACACCGGCCACGACGCGCTGATGGTCGTGCCCGAGGCGGGGGCCGAACCGGGGCTGGAGCGGGTCGGCAGCCAGATGGCCTGGGCGGGGGTCGCGCGGCTCGATCCGCGTCGCGTCGCCGAGGTGGCCGCGCTGCCGCGCGACTATGATCTGCAATCGACGCTGCTCCGCCTCGCCGCGCAGGCGCGGGCGACGCATATCCTGCTGCCCGCCGATGCGGAGAAGGCCGGGCACGGCATCGTCCACCGCGCCGAGACGCTCGACGCGCGGGGGCGGGCGGTCGTCGCGCGGCTGGTGTCGGGGCGGCGGAGCTGGTTCGATCGCTATATCCTGGCGCCGATCGCCCGGCTGGCGCTACCCCGGCTGGTCGAACGCTCGGTGCCCGCCCATGTCGCGGGCGGGGTCGGGGGCGGCGCCGGGCTGCTCGGGCTGATCCTGATCCTGACGGGATTTCCGGGGCTTGGCCTGTTCCTGGCGATGATCGGCACGCTGGGGCTGGGGCTGGGCGAGACGCTGGCGGGGTTGCGCGACGAACAGGGGGCGGCGCGCGCGCTGTCGGCCGCGATCGCGGTGCTGACGGCGCTCGCCATCATGGCGTTGGGGTGGCAGCATTACCGGGCCTGGGCCGACGATCTGGGGCTGGCCATGGCGCTGGTGCTGGTCGTTCTCGGCATATTGGCGGAGCGCGCCGCGCTTTATCGTTTCCGCCGCCGCTGGTGGGCGAGCCCGCCCGCCTATCTGCTGGTGATCCTGCCCGCGACGCTGCTCGGCATCGGCCTGTGGGGGCTGGTGCTGGCCAGCATCTATGCGATTGCGACCCTGGCGTCCGCAATCGAGACATTACGCGCGCAAGTTTAGTGTCGCATTAAGATCAAACGGGTTAGCGGTTCGGAATGGCGGTCGACCCGGACCCTTATCATGCCGTGCATTGGCAGGGCGCGCGATTGTCCGCGCGGGTCGCGTCGGCGCGCGCGCGCGATACGCGGCGGCGGCGGGCGGCGCTGGTCGACCTGGCGCTGGATGACGATGGTCGGTTGAGCGAACGCATCCGGCTGACCGTGATCGCGCGGCTGCACGATCTGGTCGAGGGGGTGGCGCGCGACCTGCGGCACCAGGCGGGGCTGTACATGGAGGGCGAGGTCGCGTGGCGCAGCCCCGTGGCCGCCACCGTCGAGCGGCTGCGCCGGGCCGGGCTGCTCGCCGATCCCGAACTGGTGACCGAACTCGTCGCGCAACTGCGCCAGCGGCTGCTGGCCGACGCCCTGCCGACCGAGGCGTTGGCGAGCGACGGCACGAGCCTGCTCGTAAGGCTGGCCGAGGCGCCCGACCCCAATGTCTCCGACGCCGCACGTGCCGTGCTGCTGGCCGAGGGGGCGAGCCGTGCGGCCGGGCAGGGGAGCGTCGCGCCCTGTCTGCCCGAAGCGCTCCACCGCCAGTTGGTCTGGACCGTGGCCGCCGCGCTGCGCGATGGCGACGACCCCACGCTCGACCGCGCGCTGACGCTGGCGGCGGATCATCTGCTGGCGGCGCAGGCGGACGGGATTCGGCCGGACGTGGCCGCGCGTCGGCTGGCGGCGGCGATCGATGCGCGGGCCGGGGAATTGCCCGATCTGCTGGTCGAGAGCCTGTCCGACCGGCAACTGGGCCTGTTCATCGCCTTTCTCGCGCGCGGGACGGGCATCGACGATGCCGATATGCGCGACATCGTGCTGGAGCCGGAGGGGGATCGCCTCTGGCTGGTGCTGCGCGCGCTCGACATGAACCGGGCGACGCTGGGCCGCATCGGGCTGGCGCTGAGCGAGGCGGATGGCGCCCGCGATATCGAGGGGTTCGCCGACGCGCTGGACGCGATCATGACGGTGACGGCCGAGGATGCCAGGCGTGCGCTCGCGCCGCTGACTCTGCCGCGCGGGTTTCGCGATGCGATCGACCGGCTGGACGGGGCTGTCCGCCGGTGAGCGCGATGAGCGGCCCCGGCGAATCGATGGTGGCGCGGGCCATTCTGGACGGCAGCAACCGTATCCTGTCGGCCGACCCGCCGATCGAGCTGCTGCACATCCGCGCGGGCGGCGACTCGTCCGACCGGCTGGCGGTGGCACCGATCGCAAGGATCGCCCGACTTGCACGGCGGCTGGGCGTCGCGGTGTCGCGCCGGGTCGTCGTCGCCGATGACGAGGGCGATCTCGACCTCTGGGTCCAGGCCCGGCCCGAGACGGGACAGATTCGCCTGAGCGTCAGCGGCTGGCGCGACCGGGCGGCGTGGAAGCCGCGCGCGACGCCCCCCGATTATGCGACGGCGGGTGCCGACTTCCGCTGGGAAACCGACGCCGCGCTGCGCCTGACATTCCTTTCGCCCGAAGCCGGCCTGCATCATGGCATCGACGCCGCCGCGCTGCTGGGGCGTCCGCTCAGCGCGCTGTTCGCCTTCGATACCGGCGAGGCTGGGTTGTTCAACGAGGCGGCCCCGCTCGACGGACGGGGCGCGCGGCTGGTGCCGACCGATGCGGCGGTCCGGCTGTCGGCGGCGGTGCGGCATGACGGGATGGGCGGCATAGCGGGGCTGATCGGTGCGACCTATCTGGTCGATCCGGAGGGCGGGGACGAGGATCCGGCCGCCATGCTGGGCGATCCGCCGCTGACCGAGAGCTTCACCGCCGGGCTGGACCGTGCGCTGCGCACGCCGCTCGCACGCATCGTCGCCAATGCCGACAGCATCGCCGCACGGGCGGACGGCCCGATCGCGGCCGATTATGCCGAATATGCCAGCGACATCGCGCATGCCGGTCGGCATCTGCTCGGGCTGGTCGACAATCTCGTCGAGTTGCAGGCGGTCGAGCAGCCCGATTTCACGCTGCCCGCCACGCCGATGGACCTGGCCGACGTCGCCCGCCGGGCGGCCGGGCTGCTCGCGGTTCGCGCCGATGCGGCGGGGGTCCGGGTACGCCGCCCCGATCCGGCGGAGACCATGCCCGCGACCGGCGATTTCGGCCGTTCGCTCCAGATCCTGATCAACCTGATCGGCAACGCGCTGCGCTATTCGCCGGAAGGCGGCGAGGTGGTGATCGGCGTCACGCGCGAGGAGGAATGGGCGCTGGTCCGCGTCACCGACCAGGGCAAGGGGATCGCCCCCGAGGATCAGCGGCGCATCTTCGAGAAGTTCGAGCGGGTCGATCCGTCCGAGCCCGGCGGCAACGGCCTGGGCCTCTATATCGCCCGCCGTCTGGCGCGCGCGATGGGGGGCGACCTGAGCGTCGAGAGCGTGCCGGGCGAGGGCGCGACCTTCACCTTCGGGCTGCGCGCCCAATAAAAAGGGCTCCCGAAGGAGCCCTTTCCTATCGTCGCTATCCGTTCAGCGCCGCCGCCGGGGCAACCTTCGCGCGATCAGGATCATCAGCAATCCCGCCACCGCGACAAAGGCCCCGCGATCGGCCCACTGGCCCTGGCCGAGCATGAAGCTCTGTTCGGGCCAGTGGATATAGCCCAGCCCCTGACCGATCCACAAAAGCCCGGTCAGCGTCAGCATGACACCGATGGCGATCAGGATCGGCCGGAACCGGTTCATGGCTTAGCGCTGCTCGACCGGAACGTACGAACGCTGCGTCGGGCCGGTGTACAGCTGACGCGGACGGCCGATCTTCTGGTCGGGGTCGGTGATCATCTCGTTCCACTGTGCGACCCAGCCGACGGTGCGGGCGAGCGCGAACAGAACGGTGAACATCTCGGTCGGGAAGCCGATCGCCGACAGGATCACGCCCGAATAGAAGTCGACGTTCGGGAACAGCTTCTTCTCGACGAAATAATCGTCGCTCAGCGCGATCTCTTCGAGGCGGAGAGCCGTCTCGAACAGCGGATCGTTGACCTTCAGCGCGTCGAACACTTCGCGCACGGTCTTCTGCATCACGGTCGCGCGCGGGTCGTAATTCTTGTACACGCGGTGACCGAAGCCCATCAGGCGGAACGGATCATTCTTGTCCTTGGCGCGCGCGATGAACTCGGGGATGCGATCGGGCGTGCCGATCTCGCGCAGCATGTTGAGCGCGGCTTCGTTCGCGCCGCCATGCGCCGGACCCCAAAGGCAGGCGATACCCGCCGCGATGCACGCGAACGGATTGGCGCCCGACGAGCCCGCCAGACGGACAGTCGAGGTCGAGGCGTTCTGCTCGTGATCGGCGTGCAGGATGAAGATGCGGTCCATCGCCTTTTCGACGGCCGGGTTCACCTCATACGGCTCGGCGGGGACGCCGAAGGTCATGCGCAGGAAGTTGCCGGTGTAGGACAGCGAGTTGTCCGGGTACAGGAAGGGCTGGCCCACGCTGTACTTATAAGCCATCGCCGCGATCGTCGGGATCTTGGCGATCAGGCGGTGCGAGGCGATGGTGCGCTGCACCGGGTCATGGATGTCGGTTGAGTCGTGATAGAAGGCCGACAGCGCGCCGACCACGCCGCACATGATCGCCATCGGGTGCGCGTCGCGGCGGAAGCCACGGAAGAACGCCGCCAGCTGCTCATGCACCATGGTGTGGCGCGTGATGGTGTTGGTGAAGCCCGACAGCTCGTCCTGGTTCGGCAGTTCGCCGTTCAGCAGCAGATAGGCGACCTCCATGAAGCTGCTATTCTCGGCCAGCTCGCCGATCGGATAGCCGCGATGGAGCAGCACGCCCTCGTCGCCGTCGATATAGGTCAGCTCCGACCGGCACGAGGCGGTCGAGGTGAAGCCGGGGTCATAGGTGAACGCGCCGGTCTGTGCATAGAGCTTGCGGATATCGACCACGTCCGGGCCGATCGAACCCGACATGACCGGATAGTCGAACTCTTTGCCTGCGATGTTGAATTTCGCGGTGTCGCTCATGCTCAATTATCCTTCCTATCTGCGGTCATCTGGTCCGCGATCCGACCCAGGCTTTCTTCACGGCCCAACAGGCTGAGCACGTCGAAGATCCCCGGTGACGTCTTGCGTCCGGTCAAGGCAGCGCGGAGCGGCTGAGCGACCTGGCCGAGCTTGACGCCCTCTGCCTCGGCCACCTTGCGTACCGCGTCTTCCAAAAGCTCCGTATCCCAGTTGTGCACCGCGTCAAGCGCGGTGTGTACGGAAAAGAGAATGTGTCGTGCCTTTTCATCGAGAAGACCGGCGGCGGCATCATCCATGGTCAACGGACGGGTCGCGAAAAGGAACCGCGCGCCATCGGCCAATTCGTTCAGATTGGCGGCGCGCGGCTTCAGCGAGGGCATGGCGGCGGTCAGCAGCGCGACGTCCTCCACGCCCATGCGGCTGGCGGTCAGCGCGGCGAGGCGCGCGTCGTCGGCTTCGCGGATATAATGGCCGTTGAGGTTTTCCAGCTTCTTCAGGTCGAAGCGCGACGGCGCCTTGCCCACGGCGGCGAGGTCGAACCACTTCACCGCCTCGTCCCGCGCGATGATCTCGGCATCGCCATGACCCCAGCCCAGGCGGAGCAGATAATTGTCGAGCGCTTCCGGAAGGATGCCCATCTCGTCGCGATACGCCTCGATCCCGACCGCGCCGTGACGCTTGGACAGCTTGGCGCCGTCCGATCCGTGGATCAGCGGGATATGCGCATAGATCGGCTCGGCCCAGCCCATCGCCTTGTAGATGGGCAGCTGGCGGAAGGCGTTGTTGAGGTGATCGTCGCCGCGGATCACATGGGTCACGCCCATGTCATGGTCGTCGACCACCACCGCCAGCATATAGGTCGGCGTGCCGTCCGAACGGAGCAGGACCAGATCGTCCAGCTCGGCATTCTGCACGGTGACGCTGCCCTGCACCCGGTCCTCGATCGTGACCGCCCCTTCGCGCGGGGCGCGCAGGCGGACGACGAAGGGCTGGCCCTCGGGCGCGGTCGCGGGATCGGCGTCGCGCCAGGGCGAGCGGATGCGCAAAGGCTGCTTGGCGGCCTGTGCGGCCTCACGCTGCGCGGCGATCTCGTCCTGTGTCATGTAGCAGCGATAGGCATGGCCCTTGGCCATCATCTCGCGCGCCACCTCGGCATGGCGGTCGGCGCGGGCGAACTGGAACACCGCCTCGCCGTCCCAGTCCAGGCCCAGCCAGCGCATGCCGTCCAGGATCGCGTCGATCGCGGGCTGGGTCGAGCGGGCGCGGTCGGTATCCTCGATGCGCAGCAGGAACTTGCCGCCATTCGCCTTGGCGAACAGCCAGTTGAACAGCGCGGTGCGCGCGCCGCCGATATGGAGGAAGCCGGTCGGCGAGGGCGCGAAGCGGGTGACCACTTCGCCTGCGGCCGACCCGGTGGCGATATCATCTGTTGCGCTCAACCGCGCATACTCCCAATCATGAATTTCGATGGCCTATTCAGCCGCCGCAGCCCCTAGCATCAAGCGCGGCCCTCGCCAAATGCCGCGCTGGACGGCGTTGGAACTTTGGGCGGAACGCGAGCGGACGCAGCTGGCGCTGTGGATGCCGGTGGCCTGGGGGCTGGGCATCGCCCTGTGGTTCGTCCTGCCCGATCCGCGCGGCTGGGCGGCGTTGATCTGTGTGGCGGGCGGGGTCGGGTTGGCGGCGTTCACCCTGTCCGGGGGCGGCCGCGTGACGCGCGGTATCGGCATGGCCGCGCTGCTGGTCGGCGGCGGCGCGGCGCTGGCCTGGGCGCGGGCCGAGTCGGTGGCGGCGCCGGTCCTGGCCCGCCCGGTGCTGGCGACCATGACGGGCGCGGTGGAGGGCGTCGACCGGCTGGCGGCGCGCGGGCTGATGCGGCTGATGCTGCGCCCGTCGGTGGCGAGCGACGGGCGCGGGCGGGCGATCATGCTGCCGCCCCATGTCCGGGTGTCGCTGCCCATCGAGGATGTCCCGACCGGTCTGGGGCGCGGGGCGATCGTCCACCTGCGCGCGCGACTCATGCCGCCCGCCGGACCCATTGCGCGGGGCGGCCATGACTTTGCCCGTGCCGCCTGGTTTCAGGGGATCGGCGCGACGGGGCGTGGCTTCGCGCCGGTCCAGGTCCTGCGGCCATCGAGCCGGGGAGAGGGGCTTCGCCAGCGGCTGTCGTCCCATATTTCCGCACAGATCGAGGGGAGTGCGGGCGGTATCGCAGCCGCGCTTGCAACCGGCGATGTCGGCGGCATCGGCGAGGCGGATGCCGAGGCGATGCGCCGGGCAGGTCTCGCGCATCTCCTGTCGGTCAGCGGGCTGCACATCACGGCGGTGGTCGGGATCGTCATGGTCCTGACGATCCGGCTGCTCGCGCTCTGGCCGTGGCTGGCGCTGCGCGTGCGGTTGCCGCTGGTCGGGGCGCTGGCGGGCGCGGTCGCGGCGATCGGCTATACCGCGCTGACGGGGGCGGAGGTGCCGACGATCCGGTCCTGTGTCGCCGCCATGCTGGTGCTGGCGGCGTTGGCGCTGGGACGCGAGGCGATGACGCTGCGGCTGGTTGCGGCGGGGGCGTTCATCGTGCTGCTCTTCCGGCCCGAGGCCCTGATGGGGGCGAGTTTTCAGCTGTCCTTCGCGGCGATCACCGCCATCGTCGCGCTGCACGAACATCCCACGATGCGGCGCTGGTTCGGCCCGCATCCCGACTGGCGCTGGTCGGTGGCGCGGCAGCTGGGGGCGTTGCTCGTCACCGGGCTGGTGGTCGAGGCCGCGCTGATGCCGATCGCCATCTATCATTTCCACAAGGCGGGGCTGTACGGCGCCTTCGCCAATATCGTCGCCATTCCTTGGACGACCTTTGTCGCCATGCCGCTGGAGATGCTGGCGCTGCTGCTCGATCCCGTGGGGCTGGGCGCGCCCTTCTGGTGGCTGCTCGGCCATGCGCTGGGGGCGCTGCTCTGGCTGGCGCAACAGGTGGCGGCGATGCCGGGGGCGGTGATGGCGCTGCCGGTCGCGCCGGGCGGGGCTTTCGCCGTGACGATCCTTGGCGGACTCTGGGTGGCGTTGTGGCGGACGCGGTGGCGATGGCTGGGCGTGCCGGGCGTAGCGATCGGCGTGATTGCCATGCTGGCCGCGCCCTTGCCCGACCTGATCGTGACCGGCGACGGCCGCCATGCCGCGATCCGCACCGGCGGCGGCATGGCGCTGCTGCGGGAGCGGGCGGGGGATTATGTCCGCAATGCGCTATCCGAAATCGGCGGCAGCGACGATGCACCGCTTGCGCTGATCGACCAGGCGGAGGCGCGGTGCGGCGCCGATATCTGCCTGACCCGGATCGTGCGGGACGGGCGCGTCTGGCGGGTGGCGGCGACGCGGAGCGGCTATGCGCTGCCCTGGGCCAGCCTGATCGCGCTGTGCGACCGCGTCGACATCATGATCGCAGACCGGCGGCTGCCCGAGGCATGCCGCCCGCGCTGGTTGAAGCTCGATGCCCCCGCCTTGCGTCGCAGCGGCGGCGTGACGATCCGGCTGTCGGGACCCGTGGCCGAAACCGCGCGGAGGCCGGGGGACCGGCACCCCTGGATCGTGGCGAGCGAGGCGCGTGGCCGCTGACCCGCTCGCCCCCTTATCAATCGTAGCGGCGCAGAATGCCCGACAGCTTGCCCTGCACCCGCACCTGGGCGGGCGCGTAACGCTGCGGATCATAGGCGCGGTTGGCGGGGTCGAGCCGGATCATCGAGCCTTCGCGCCGGAAATATTTCAGCGTCGCCTCCGCCTCGTCGATCAGCGCGACGACGATCTGGCCATCGCGGGCGATGTCGGTGCGGCGGATCAGCGCATAGTCGCCGTCGAGGATACCCGCCTCGACCATCGAATCGCCCGACACTTCCAGCGCATAATGCTCGCCCGTGCCGAGCAGGGCGGCAGGAACGGCCAGGGTCGAGCTGCCCTCGAACGCCTCGATCGGGACACCTGCGGCGATACGGCCGTGCAGGGGGATCTCGACCACGTCATTGGCGGGCTCGGCGACCGGCTTCGCGGCGGGCGGGCGCGCATCGGCCGGGCTGGAGGCGGCCGCCGGCTTTTCCGGCCGATCGGGCATCCGCAGCACCTCCAGCGCGCGGGCGCGATTGGGCAGGCGGCGGATGAAGTTGCGTTCCTCCAGCGCGGAGATCAGGCGGTGGACACCCGATTTGGACTTGAGGTCCAGCGCCTCCTTCATCTCCTCGAAGGAGGGCGAGACGCCGGTTTCCCGCAAACGGTCGTTGATGAAGCAGACAAGCTCATGCTGCTTTGCGGTGAGCATCGCGATCCTCCGTCCAGAACAGACGTGGAACTTATATGGAACGGAAAGGCTTGCGTCAAGCGAGCATCAGGATTTCCGCCGAGTCGCCCGCACGGGCCGGGGGCGCGTGCGGCGGGCGGATCACCAGGCACGTCGAACGCGCCAGGGTCAGCAGCATCGAGCTGTCCTGGATGGCCGCCGCATGGATGCGCCCGTCGATCATCGCGGCGCGCAGATAGTCGATGCGCGGACCGTTGGCGGGCAGATCCTCACCCAGAATGGCGGGGATCGCGCTGGGGAAGGGATCGTCCGCGCCCGCCATATGCGCGACCAGCGGCTTGACGAAGAGGATCGCGGTGACGAAGGCCGACACCGGATTGCCGGGCAGGCCCAGCACGACCATGTCGTTCAGCCGCCCCGCCATCATCGGCTTGCCGGGGCGAAGCGCGATCCGCCAGAAATCGATGCTGCCGCCCGCCGCCTTCAGCGCCGGCTGGACCAGATCATGGTCTCCCACAGATGCCCCGCCGGTCGTGACCAGCAGATCGGCCTCGACCCCGGCAAAGGCGTCGCGCAGCCGTTCCAGATTGTCGGGCAATATGCCCAGGTCGATGATCTCGACGGGCAGGTCGGCGAGCAACGCGGCCAGCATCACGCCGTTCGACTCCGGCAGGGCATCGGCATCTCCCTGTCCGGGGGGCACGAGTTCGTCGCCGGTCGCGGCGATCGCGATCCGGACGCGCGGGCGGACGGGCAGGGTGCCATGACCGCCGGTTGCCGCCACCGCGATCCGCGCGGGCGTCAGCCGCTGCCCGGCGGCGATCAGCCGGTCGCCTTGCGAAAAATCCAGCCCGCGCCGACGGACATTTCGCCCGCGATGCGCCGGGCCTTCGCCGGTCAGGGTCAGCGTTTGCTCCTCGCGCCCCGCTTCTTCCTGGACCAGCACCGTGTCGGTGCCTGGTGGCAGCGCGGCGCCGGTGAAGATGCGTGTCGCCTGTCCGGCCTCGACCGTGTCCGGAAAGGGGCGCCCGGCGGCGCTTTCGCCGATCACCGTCCACGGCCCCGGCATGTCGCCGAAGCGGATCGCATAGCCGTCCATCGCCGACAGATTGCGAGACGGCTGGGTCCGCTGCGCCAGCACGTCCCGCGCCGCCCAGCGCCCGGCGGCGTCACGCAGGGCGAGCTCGATGACGGGCCGGTCGGGGGCGAGCGCGAGCAGGCGCTGTTGGGCTTCGGCAACGGGTAGAAGAATGGCGGTCACTCCTGTTGGCGACAAGACGCGTCGTCGGCGCTGGCGTTCCCGCAGGCGGGCCGGTCAGGCGTGCCAGTCACCCGACTTGCCGCCGGTCTTGGACAACAGGCGAATATCGCCGATCGTCATGCGCTTATCGAGCGCCTTGGCCATGTCATAGACGGTCAGCAGCGTGACCGACACGGCCGCCAGCGCCTCCATCTCCACCCCGGTCTGGCCCGCCGTGGCGGCGGTGGCGGTCGCGGTCACGCCTTCGGCATCCAAGGTCAGTTCGATCTCGACCTTGCTGAGCGGAAGCGGGTGGCAGAGCGGGATCAGGTCGCTGGTCTTCTTGGCGGCCAGGATCCCGGCGACCCGCGCGACGGCCAGCACATCACCCTTCTGGACGCTGCCCGCCGCGATCGCGGCGGCGGCCTCGGCCGACATGGTGATCCGCCCCTGCGCCACCGCTTGCCGGGCCGTCACCGACTTGGCCCCGACATCGACCATCCGCGCCGACCCGGTCTCGTCCAGATGGGTGAGGCCGGTCATCCGATCAGTTCGCGGGTCGCCGCCTCGACATCCTGCTGGCGCATCAGCGCTTCGCCGATCAGGAAGCAGTGAATGCCATGCTCGGCCATCGCGTCGAGATCGGCGCGTGTCGTCAGCCCGCTCTCGGCGACGAAGGTGCACCCCTGTGGCGCGCGCCCGACCAGTTCGTAGGTCCGCTGAAAATCAACCGAGAAGTCCCTGAGATCTCGGTTGTTCACCCCGATCAGCCGCGACTTCAGCCGGGCGGCGCGCTCCATCTCGGCGGCGTCGTGCACCTCGACCAGCGCGTCCATGCCGCATTCGATCGCAGCCGCCTCGATCTCCTGCATCTGGCCATCGTCCAGTGCGGCGACGATGATCAGGATCGCATCGGCCCCCAGCGCGCGGGCCTCATGCACCTGCCAGGGATCGACCATGAAGTCCTTGCGCAGCACCGGAATCGACACCGCCGCGCGCGCTTGTTCCAGAAACAGGTCGGCCCCCTGGAACCAGCGCTCGTCGGTCAGCACCGACAGGCACGCCGCGCCCCCGGCCTCATAGGCGCGGGCATGGGCGGGGGGATCGAAATCGGCGCGGATCAGGCCCTTGGACGGGCTGGCCTTCTTCACCTCGGCGATCAGCGCATGGCCGGTCTTGGCGTCGAGCGCGGCGCGAAAGCCGCGCGGGGCGGACACCGTGTCGATCTTGGCATCGAGATCGGACAGCGACATTGTCGCCTTGCGCGCGGCGACATCGGCGCGCTTGGTTTCCAGGATGCGGTCGAGCATCGTCATCGGTAAGCAATCCATCGATCGAGAAGCGCCGCGGCCTCGCCGGTATCGATCGCGCGGGCAGCGGCCACGGCCCCCTGGGCTAGATCGGCGCTATGCCCCGCGACCAGCAAGGCGGCGGCGGCGTTGAGGAGAACCGCGTCGCGATACGCGCCCGGCTCTCCGGCGAGAAGGCGGCGAAGCGCCTCGGCATTGTGCCGGGCGTCGCCGCCGCGAATGGCGGCGATGGGATGGCGGGGCAGCCCCGCATCCTCGGGCGTGATCGTCGCGGGCGCGGCGACATCGCCGACCGACACCGCGATGCTGGGCCCGGCGCCCGACAGTTCGTCCAGCCCTTCCTCGCCCGACACGACCAGCGCCGCCGTCGCGCCCAGCTGGTCCAGCGCTTCGGCATAGACCGAAGCATAGTCGGGCCGCGCGATGCCGATCAGCTGGCGGCCGACATGCGCGGGGTTGGCGAGCGGGCCCATCAGGTTGAAGATCGTCCGCCGCCCGATCCGCCGCCGGATCGGAGTGATCCGCGCCATGGCGGGGTGGTGGTTGGCCGCGAAGAGGAAGGCGATGCCGATATCGCTCAGGCTGGCCTGCGCCACCTGTCCGGCGCGCTCCATGTCGAGGCCCAGCACCTCCAGCGTGTCCGCCGCGCCCGCCTTGGACGAGGCGGCGCGGTTGCCATGCTTGGCGACCGGCACGCCGAGCGCCGCGACGACCAGCGACACGGCGGTCGAGACGTTGAGCGTGTGATGCCCGTCGCCACCCGTCCCGCATACGTCGATCGTGCCGGGCGGTGCCGTGATGGGGATCAGCCGCTCGCGCATGGCCCGCGCGGCCTCGGCGATCTCGATCGAGGTCTCGCCGCGCTCGGCCAGGTCGCTCAGGAAGGTCGCTGTCGCCTCGTCGCCCGCGCGACCGTCGAGAATATCGGCAAAGGCCGCATAGGCGGTCTCGCGCGACAGCGGGCTGACGGGATCGGGCAGGAGCGCGATCGTGGTCACGCGGGCGTCTCGACCGGCGGACGCAGCCGCTCGGGCAGGTCGTGCGCCACGCCCGCTTCGCGCAGGAAGTTGGCGAGCATCGCATGGCCATATTCGGTGGCGATGCTTTCCGGGTGGAACTGGACGCCGTGGATGGGCAGCGTGGCGTGGCGGAACCCCATCACCGTGCCGTCCTCGGCCCGCGCATTCACCACCAGGCTGTCGGGCACGTCGTTGACGATCAGCGAGTGGTATCGGGTCGCGGTGAAGGGCGAGGGCAGGCCCCGGAACAGCCCGGTGCCGTCATGATGCACGGGCGAGGTCTTGCCGTGCATCAGCCCGCCGCGCTGGACCAGTCCGCCGAAATGCTGGCCGATCGCCTGATGGCCCAGGCACACGCCCAGCAGCGGACGGCCCGCATCGGCGGCGGCGGCGACCAGGTCCAGGCTGACGCCCGCCTCGGTCGGGGTGCAGGGCCCCGGGGAGATGAGAAAGGCTTGCGCCCCCGACGAGAGCGCTTGGCCCGCCGAGATCGCGTCGTTGCGGACCACCTCTACCTCGCTGCCCAATTCCTGAAGATAATGGACGAGGTTCCAGGTGAAGCTGTCGTAATTGTCGACGACCAGGATCATGATCCCGCCATAGCCGATCGCACGGATGGTGCAACGCCCGCCGCGTCGCACCGGGCGGCCGGAGGTGCGAAATTGTCGGGCCGCGCGACACATGGCCCTAAATTTGCCCGAATTCGGCCGTGGGGAGAGGCCGTTCAGCGTGGAGCCATGCGCGGCGTTCGACGTTGTCGTCTCAAAGGAGTTTCGTCGCCATGGTTCGTGCCGCCCTGATCGCCGCTTTGCTGTTGACCCCCGGCGCGGCGCTTGCCCAGCAAGCGGGGCAGGATGCGCAGGCCGCCTCCGGTCAACCGCCCAAGCGGGTGCGCCAGGTGACGCTGACCGGCGACCAGAAATGTCCGCCCAGCACGTCCGAAGAGGTGGTGGTCTGCGGCCGCGTCGACGAGCCCTACCGCATTCCCAAGGCGTTGCGCGACGACAAGCCGATCCCCGCGCAGAACCAGAGCTGGGTCAACCGTGCCGCGACGATCGATCAGGTCGGCCGGGTCGCGGGCGGCATCCCCGACACCTGCTCGCCGGTCGGCACGGGCGGGCAGAGCGGGTGCAGCATGACCTGGAACCGCCAATATTCCGACGAACGCCGCGCCCGCCGCGCCGAGGCGACCCCGCCGTCCGCCGACGGGCAGTGACGGCGGTTTAGGGCCGATCGGCATTCAGAATTGCTTCTTCTTCCCTCTCTCCTGGATAGGGGAGAGGGTTAGCGAAGCTTGCCAGCCTGCTGGCTAGCGCAGCTTGGGTGAGGGGTTGAGCGAGCCCAAAGGCTCGCGCGCTCGCTTTGCGAGCGCCCACCCCTCACCCAGCTCCGACTAAGCCTTTGCTACGCAAAGGCCAAGTCTGCGCAACCCTCTCCCCTCTGCGAGGGGCGAGGGAAGAAAAAGCTATCCTGAATGTCGATCCACCCCAGTTTCCTCGCGTTGCAGCGATACTGGTCGGACGACCCGACCCTGGAGCCGCCCTACTGCCCGAAACCCCCGTCGCCCGCCCGCGCGACCGCATCGCGTGCGGCGGCGAGCATCGCGCCCGCCTTGGCCTCGCATTCGCGCTGTTCATAGGCCGGGTCGCTGTCGGCGACGATGCCCGCGCCGGCCTGGACATGGATGGTGCCGTCCTTGACCACCGCAGTCCGTAGCACGATGCACGAATCCATCGATCCGTCGGGCGAGAAATAGCCGACGCCGCCCGCATAGGCGCCGCGCTGTTCGGGTTCCAGCTCGGCGATGATCTGGCAGGCGCGGACCTTGGGCGCGCCGCTGACCGTGCCCGCCGGGAAGCCCGCGAACAGCGCGTCGAGCGCGTCCTTGTCGTCGCCCAGCCGTCCGACGACGTTGGACACGATGTGCATCACATGGCTGTAGAATTCGACCGTATAGCTGTCGGTCACACGGACGCTGCCCGCCGCCGAGGCGCGGCCGACATCGTTGCGGCCCAGGTCGAGCAGCATCAGATGCTCGGCGCGCTCCTTGGGATCGGCGAGCAGGCTGTCGCGGTTGGCGGCATCCTCGGCACCCGTCCGCCCGCGCGGGCGGGTGCCCGCGATCGGCCGGATCGTGACCTCTCCCGCGCGGACCCGGACGAGGATCTCGGGGCTCGACCCAATCAGCGAAAAGCCCGGCAGGTCGAGATGATAGAGGAAGGGCGAGGGGTTGATCCGCCGCAGGCTGCGATACAGTTCGAAGGGCGGCAGCGCGAAGGGCGCCGAGAAACGCTGCGCCAGCACCACCTGAAATATGTCGCCCGCGACGATATAGTCCTTCGCCCGCGCCACCATCTCCGCATAGCGACCGGCGGGCAGGGCGGGGGCATAGCTGGGCTCGGGCAGGTCGGCACGGACCGGCGGCGGCAAGCGCGTCGAGGCCAGCCGCGCGGCGGTGGCGTCGAGCCGCTCCTGCGCCTCGGCCAGCGCGCGTTCGGGATCGCGGACATTCTCGGGCCAGACCGGCGCGACGAGATAGAGCGCGTCGGCCAGCCGGTCGAACACCAGGATGACGGTCGGCCGCACGAAGATCATGTCGGGCAGGCCGAGCGGATCGACCGGGGGCTTGGGCAGCGCCTCGACCAGCCCCACCGTCTCATAGCCGAAATAGCCAACCAGGCAGGCGAGCGCGGGCGGCAGCCCATCAGGCACGTCGGCGCGGCATTCGGCGACCAGCGTGCGCAGCGCGGCGAGCGTCGGCGCAGCACAGGGCTCGAAAGCGTCGCGATCGGTCGCCCAGCGGCGGTTGATCGCGGCGTCATGCCCGTCGGCGCGGAAGACGAGATCGGGGGCCAGTCCGATCAGGCTGTAGCGCCCGCGCGTCGCGCCGCCCTCGACCGATTCGAGCAGGAAGTCGCCGCGCCCCGGCTCGATCAGCTTCAGCGCGGCCGCAACCGGCGTCTCGGTGTCGGCGATCTGCCGCCGCCACACCAGCGCGGGCCGCCCCGCCTTCAGCTGGGCGAGCGCGGCGTCATCGGCGTGGGGCTCAGTTGCCGCCATTGTTCAGCAGCTCCGAGCGGACCTTGGCGATCGCCTTGGGATCGGTCTTGACGCCCAGCGTGTCGCGGACGGCGCGGGCGAATTGCGAGACATATTCGCGACCGACCAGGCGGCCAATGTCCCCGCGCGCGGCGCGGATCGCGGCCTCGTTGCCGGTCGCATTGCCCGCCTCGATCTTCGTCACGCGCAGGATGTACCAGCCTTCGTTCTGCGGGGCCTCCAGCGTGCGCGCCCTGTTCTGCGGCATCGAGAACAGCAGCGCCAGCGGGGCGGCGGCGGGGGTGTTCTGCGCGGCGGCGAGGTCGCGGCGCGACGCGGCGATCGGGCGGACCGGCGGCACGGCCAGCCCGGTTTCCTTCAGCGCCTGCGCCATCGGCATGCCCTTGTTCACCTTGGCGAGCACGGCATTGGCCAGCTTGCGCGCGGCGGCACGGGCGCGGTCGGCATTCAGGTCGGCCAGCACCTGCGCGCGGACCTGCGCCAGCGGACGGGGGGCGGAGCGCTGGATCTGGCCGACGCCGACGATGGCGAAGCCGCCGTCCTGGCCGACCGGAACCAGCTGCGGCGCGTCACCCTCCTCGGCGGTGAAGGCGGCGGTGATCATCGCGCGCTGTTCGGGCGTCGGCTGGAAGGTGGGCGCGTCGGGCGCGGCGCCCTGCGCGGTGACGGCGGGGGTGGTCTGCGCCTGAAGCTTGCGGTCGGCGACCACTTCCTCGAAGGTCGCGTTGCCCGACAGCGAATCCTCGATCGCGTTGCGCATCTCGCCCAGCGCGGCGGCCTGCTTCTGCTTGGTCAGCTCCGCGACGATCTCGGGACGGACCTGCGCCAGCGTCTTGCCCGGCACCTGGGTCACGCCGTCGACACGGGCGACGACGAAGCCGAGGGTGCCGCGCACCGGGCCAACGACCGTCCCCTTGGCGGCGGCGAACACCGCATCGGCGACCGGCGCGGAGGCGAGCGCGGCATAGGCCGCCTTGTCCAGACCCTTCTGCACCGAAGCCTCGAGCCCGGCGGCGCGCGCCGCATCGGCCAGGCTGGCGCCGCCCTTCGCCTTGGCGGCCAGCGTGTTCGCGCCCGCCTGATCGGCGACGATCACCTGCGTCACGTCGCGCTTTTCGGCGGCGGCGTAGCGCGACTGGTTGCTCTGATAATAGCGGGCGATCTCCGCTTCGCTGGGGGTCGCCTTGGCCGCGATGGCGGCCGGAGTGACCAGCGCATAGCGGACCACGCGACGCTCGGGCAGCGTGTAGCGCTGGACGTTGCGCGTGTAGAAGGCCTGGATGTCGGCGTCGCTGGGCGCGGGGCCGGTAGGCACCAGACGGGTCGGGATGAAGCCGACCTCACCGCCGCGCTTTTCGAGCAGCAGCGAGGCATAGGGCAGCGCCATCTGCATCGCCATCTGGGTCGCGCCGATGGTCGGCACGGTCAGCTGCTGCGCGAACAGGGTGCGCTCCAAGTCGGTGCGGACCTGCGCGTCGGTCATCTTCCGCTGGGCCAGAAGCTGTTGGTAAAGCGCCGGATCGAACTGGCCATTGGGGCCGCGAAAGGCCGGGATCGAGGCGATCTGCCCGTCGATCAGGCGGCGCGAGACGACCATGCCCTGGTCCTTGCCGAACTGTTCGAGCGACAGGCCGGTGATCTCGCGCTGGAGCACGCCTTCGAACCCGCCCGCCGCCATGAACTGCGCCATGTCGAAGGTCGGCTGTTCCTGGCGATAGGCAGCGACCTCGTTCTGCGCGGCGGTGCGCAGGTCGTTGGCGGTGATCTTCGCATCGCCGACCTTGGCGACCGACGAGCCGGTCAGCCCGCCCGCCATGCCCGAGATGTTGGACACATCGCCCGCGGCGAACGCGATCGCGATCACGCCCAGCACGATGAAGGTCACGACGACGCCGGCCTTGGAATTGATGATCCGGCGGAAGAAGCTGAGCATGGACGACCGATCGGCAAAGGATAAAAACGGATGTGCTTTAGGGGCCCGTCGCGCCCGCATCAAGCTTGCGCGGATCGCATGATCCGCTATCGGTGTTGAACACGTATAACAGTCGACAGATGAGGAGCCCGGTTATGGCACGGCGCAAAATGGTGGCTGGCAACTGGAAGATGAACGGTTCGCGCGCCGCCCTGGCCGAGCTGGACGCGATTGCGGCGGCGGCGCTGGCGGCTCCGAATGTTGATGTCGCGATGGCGGTACCCTTCACGCTGATCGCCGCGGCGGCGGAGCGGGTGCCCGATCTGGCGATCGGTGCGGAGGATGTGCACGAACGCGATTCGGGGGCGCATACCGGCTGCGTCTCGGCCGGGATGGTGCGCGAGGCGGGGGCGCGCTTCACGATCGTCGGCCATTCCGAGCGTCGCGCCGACCAGGGCGAGACGAGCCAGGACGCCTGGGCCAAGGCGGCGGCGGCGCATCGCAACGGCCTGAAGGTCATATTGTGCTGCGGCGAGACCGAGGCGGAGCGCAATGCGGGCCGCGCCGAGCGGGTGGTGCAGGCGCAGATCGAGAAGTCGGTGCCCGACAATGCCGATGGCAGCTGGTTCACCCTGGCCTATGAACCGCGCTGGGCGATCGGAACCGGGCGGACGCCGACCGTCGAGGAGATCGCGACGATCCATTCGATCGCCCGCGCCAAGCTGCGCATGCTGATCGGCGATGCGGCGGACGACGTGCGCATCTTGTATGGCGGCTCGGTGATCGGCGAGAATGCTGCGACGCTGTTGTCGGTCGAGAATGTCGACGGCGCGCTGGTCGGCGGGGCCAGCCTGACCGCCGAGAAGTTCGTGCCGATCATCGAGGCGGCGGCGGGGTTGTGATTGGGGTTGGGCGTGGCCCGTGCGCTTCGACTTCGCTCAGCGTGAACGGCTGTCGGGATTGATCCCCGAGCTCCGTTCAGCCTGAGCGTAGTCGAAGGCCACGCCCCACCGCCGATCAACCCCCCGAATAGCGCCCCTTCAACATCCGATACGCCGCGCGCAGGGCATAGGCGTCGCCCCCCTTGGGCCGTCCCGGCTTGCCCGAAGGCCGCCAAGCGAACACGTCGAGATGCGCCCAGGCCGTATCCCGGGGCACGAAGCGCCGCAGGAACAGCGCCGCCGTGATCGCCCCCGCAAAGCCGCCATCGGGGGCGTTGACCATGTCGGCGATGTCGGACTTGAGCATATCGTCATAGCCGTCCCAGAGCGGCAGCCGCCACACAGGATCGTCCTCCGCCACGCCCGCCGCCAGCAGCTCGGCCGCCAGCGCCTCGTCATCGGTGAATAGCGGGGGCAGGTCGGGGCCCAGCGCCACACGCGCCGCGCCGGTCAGCGTGGCGAAGTCGAGGATCAGCTCCGGCTTCTCCTCGCCCGCGCGGGTCAGCGCGTCGCCCAGGATCAGGCGGCCCTCGGCGTCGGTATTGGTGTTCTCGACGGTCAGGCCCTTGCGCGTGCGCAGCACGTCGCCGGGGCGGAAGGAGGCGCCCGACACCGCATTCTCGACCGCCGGGATCAGCAGGTGCAGCCGGACCGGCAGCCTGGCCGCCATTACGAGGCCAGCCAGCGCCAGCGCATGCGCCGCGCCGCCCATGTCCTTCTTCATCAGCCGCATGCCCGCCGACGGCTTGATGTCGAGCCCGCCGGTGTCGAAGCACACGCCCTTGCCGACGATCGCGATGCGCGGATGGGCGGGATTTCCCCAGGCCAGTTCGATCAGGCGCGGCGCACGGTCGCGCGTCGCGGCCTGGCCGACCGCATGGATCATCGGATAGTCGCGGGCGAGCGTCTCGCCCGCCGTGACGGTGACGGTGGCGCCATGGGCCTGGGCCAGCGCCTCGGCCTGCGCCTCCAGCTCGGCGGGCCCCAGATCGCCGGCACCCGTGTTGACCAGATCGCGGACCAGGGCGGTCGCGGCGGCGATGCGGAGCATCTCGTCCCGGTGCGCGACGTCGCGGGTCAGCAGGACGCGCGGCCCCGCATCCTCCGCCTTGCGATAGCGGGTGAAACGATATTGGCCGAGCAGCCAGCCCAGCGCATTGGCCCCGACCTCCGCGCCGTCCAGGCGATAGCTGCCCTCGGGCAGCGTCTCGGCGAGCTTTGCCAGGGCCCAGGGCGCGGCGGGATCGGCGACGCCCGCGACCACCGCGATGCCGTCATCCTGCGGCACGAGGATATGGCTGTTGGGCTTGGCGGTGAAGCGCTGCGCCGCCGCCAGCACGCGGGTCGCGGCGGGCTGGCGGCTCAGCCAGCCGTCAAAGCCGTCGGCGGTCAGCAGCGTGATCGCATGCGCGCTCTGGCCGCGATCGGGTTGGAGCAGGGGGGCAAAGTCGGTCATTCGGCGGGACTCACGAGAAACTGTTCGATCTTTCCGGTCGCACCCGGCTCGGCATAGGTGCTGATGCGCAGCGTCCGGTTCGGATAGGTCACGCGGTAGGAACGGTTGACGAACCCGCCGCGCAGCCGGGTCTTGCCCGTCTGTTGGATCGTCTTCGGCGCGCCGAGCGGCGACAGGCTCGCCCGATAGTCGGCGATGGTCGCGGGGGTGAAATAATAGGCCGCATCCTCGGTCAGCAGCGATCGGTCGAGGCGCCCCGCCTGAAGCTGGGCATAGACCCGGCGGATGCGGTCGAGCGCGGCGGCATCCTCGGCATCGGCCTTGGGCGCGGGCAGGACGATGTCGGATATGCCCTTGGCGATCCGACCCTGCGCATCGGCGAACCAGGCATTGACCGCGACCACCACGGCGGCCTTGTCGTCCGGATAGACGATATTCTCGGTCAGGAAGCCGACCGCCTCGCCGCTATGCTCGACCACGCGGCGTCCATCGGCGGTGCCGACCGCGACGCCCAGCCCATAATTGGTGTTCGATCCATCGGCCAGCTTGACCGGCGTCTCCTGCTCGGCCCAGTCCTTCGCGGGCAGCAGCGTGCGGTTCATCCGCGCCACGTCCCATTTCGCCAGATCACGCGGTGCCATGGACAGCTCGCCCGCCGCATAGAGCCAGCCGGGGGCCGCGGGCGTCTCGACCCGGACGGGGCCGAGCGCATGGCGGAGATAGCCCTGGGGGAAGCCCGGCCCGACCGCCTTGTCCTGATCCACCGCGCGGATGCCCAGCGGGCGGAAGACGCGCGCCTGGAGGAAGTCGAGCAGCGGCTGGCCCGATACCTTCTCGATGATCAGGCCCGCGACGACATAGCCGGTGTTGGAATATTGCCACTGGGTGCCGGGCGCGAAGTCGAGCGGCGCCTTGGCCCAGCGGTCGACGATCCCCTGCGGCGTGGTCGGGGTCGCCATCGCCTTGAAGCTGTAATCCTGCGGCCAGTAATCCCGCAGGCCCGAGGTGTGGCTGAGCAACTGGCGGATGGTGATTGTGTCGCCGCCGCTGATGCCGGGGATATATTGGGCGACGGTGTCGTCCAGCGACAGCTTGCCTTCGTCCGCCAGCAACTGGATCGCGGTCGCGGTGAACTGCTTGGACACGGAGGCGATCTGATAGGGGAGGGCCGGATCGGCGGGCCCGCGCTGCCCCTCGAACTGCTTGCCATAAGCCTTGGCGAGCACGATCTTGCCGCCGCGCACCACCGCGATCGAGGCGGAGGGGACGCCGGTATCGGCCAGCGTCCTGGTCACCAGCGCATCGATCTTCTGGGTTTCGGCCGGGGTCAGGGCTTGTGCGGCGAGCGGAGCGGGGGCGAGCAGCGCGACGGCCGCCAGCAGGGTCGGGTATCTCATGCGCCCCAAGGAAGCAGGTTTGTGGGGGCGGTGCAACGGGAGCGTTGAGGGCGAGGGTGGGGCGTGGGCTTCGACTTCGCTCAGCCTGAACGGATGTGGGGATATGGGGCCGTCCCCCGGTCAGCCTGAGCGGATGGCGGGAAAAGGGGCTTTCCTCCGTTCAGCCTGAGCGAAGTCGAAGGCCACGGGAAAGCCGCTCGACGTCGTACGATATAAAAAGCACGGTAAAAATCGCCTCAATCCCCCAAAGGCCGGGGTCCCGTTGCGAAGCCCCGCGTTGGTAGAAGGCATGGCGCGCCCCGGCCTCTGCCGGGGTGGTGTGGACAGGAGGGCAAGCGCATGACCACCGAACTGACCATCCTCGGCTGGTCGATCATCCTGTTGTTCGTCCATCTCGCGCTGCAATCGCAATTGGCGACGCTGGACCGGGGCATCGGCTGGAATGCAGGGCCGCGCGACGGGACTCCGGCGCCGCTGGGACCGCTTGCCGGGCGGGCGGAGCGTGCTTCGGCCAATTATCGCGAGACCTGGCCCGTCTTCATCGCGCTGGCGCTGGGGCTGGCCCTGACCGGCCGGAGCGGCGGGATGGCGGCGACCGGCGCGTGGGTCTGGTTCCTCGCGCGGGTCGCCTATGTGCCGCTCTATCTGTTCGGCGTCCGCTATGTGCGGTCGCTGGCCTATCTGGTGTCGATGGCCGGGCTGGTGATGATGCTTATCCGTTTCCTGTGACGGGGACGCCGTACAGGTCGTGCTCGTCGGCATCCTCGATCGCGACGGGCACGATATCGCCGACCGACAGATGCCCGGCATCGCGCAGGAAGACCTCTCCGTCGATCTCGGGCGCGTCGGCCTGGGACCGGCCGGTCGCGCCGCCTTCGTCATCCACCGCGTCGATGATGACGGGCAGGGTGCGACCGACCTTGGCGGCCAGCTTGGCGGCGGAGATGGCGGCGGTCTTTTCCATGATCCGCGCGTAACGCTCTTCCTTCACCTCCTCGGGGACGTGATCGGGCAGGGCGTTGGCGGCGGCGCCCTCGACAGGTTCGAAGCGGAAGGCCCCGACCCGGTCGAGCTGCGCCTCGTCCAGCCAGTCGAGCAGATATTCGAAATCCTCCTCCGTCTCGCCGGGGAAGCCGACGACGAAGGTCGATCGGATCGCGATATCAGGGCAGATGTCGCGCCACTGGTGGATGCGCTGGAGCACCTTGGCATCGTTGCCGGGGCGCTTCATGCGGCGAAGCACCGACGGCGCGGCATGCTGGAAGGGAATGTCCAGATAGGGCAGCACCAGCCCTTCCGCCATCAGCGGGATCACCTGATCCACATGCGGATAGGGATAGACATAGTGCAGCCGCACCCAGGGCGCGATCTTGCCCAGTTCGCGGGCGAGGTCGGTCATGTGCGGCACGACCTCCTGCCCCTTCCACATCCGGGGTTCCTTCCGGATGTCGATGCCGTAGGCCGAGGTGTCCTGGCTGATGACCAGCAGCTCGCGCGTGCCCGCCGCGACCAGCTTCTCCGCCTCGCGCAGGATGGCGTCGGGGCGGCGGCTGACCAGATCGCCGCGAAGCGACGGGATGATGCAGAAGCTGCACCGGTGGTTGCAGCCCTCGGAAATCTTCAGATAGCTGTAATGGCGCGGGGTCAGCTTCAGCCCGGCGTCGGGGATCAGGTCGATATAGGGCGACAGGTTGGCGGGCGCGGCGGCGTGGACGGCCTCCACCACCTGCTCATATTCATGCGCGCCGGTGATCGCGAGCACGTCGGGGAAGCGGGTGCGGATCGCCTCGGCCTCCTTGCCCATGCAGCCGGTCACGATGACGCGGCCGTTTTCCTTGATCGCCTCGCCGATCGCCTCCAGGCTTTCCTCCTTGGCGGAGTCGAGAAAGCCGCAGGTGTTGACCAGCACGACATCGGCCCCGGCATAGTCGGGCGACATCTGATAGCCGTCTGCGCGGAGCTGGGTCAGGATGCGTTCGCTGTCGACCAGATTCTTGGGACAGCCGAGCGAGACCATGCCGACACGCGGCGGAGTGGGGAGTTTGGTTGCCATGGGATACGCGCGCACATAGTCCAAATCGTCGCGCTTTTCCAGATGCGCTTGCGCCAGGTGGTCGACACGTCCGCGCGATCCCGGCATGAGGGATGCGAATTCACAAGGGTTAAGCGCGATGCTGGCGATCGGATTGATGTCGGGAACCTCGCTCGACGGGGTGGATGCCGCGCTGATCGAGACGGACGGCGAGGCGCAGCGGCGCGCGATCGCCTTTCGCAGCGAACCCTATTCGGATGCCGCGCGCACCGAACTGGCGGAGGCCACCGCCATGGCGCTGACCTTCGACCGACCGCGCGCCAGCCCGCCGATCGTCGCGGCGAGCGAGTTGATCGTGCGCGCACATGCGATGGTCGTCCAGAAGCTGCTGCGCGATGCCGGGATCGGCGCGGATGCGGTCGATGTCATCGGCTTTCACGGCCAGACGGTCGCGCATCGCCCCGATCGCGGCTGGACCTGGCAGATCGGCGACGGACAGGCGCTGGCGGATGCGACCAGGATCGTCACCGTCTCCGACTTCCGCTCGGCCGATGTCGCGGCGGGCGGGCAGGGGGCGCCGCTGATCCCCGTCTATCACGCCGCGCTGGCGGCCGGGCTGGAGAAGCCGGTGGCGATCCTCAATCTGGGCGGGGTGGCCAACGTCACCTGGATCGGCGACGACGGCGCGCTCGTCGCGTTCGACACCGGCCCGGCCAATGGCCTGATCGACAGCTGGATGGAGGCCGAGACCGGGCAGCGTTACGACGCCGATGGCGCGCTGGCGGGCAGCGGACGGGTGGAGCCGACCGTGCTTGATACGATGATGGACAATGGGTGGTTCGACCTCGCCCCGCCCAAGTCGCTCGACCGCAACGACTTCACCATCCAGCCCGCGCGGGGGCTGTCGACGGCGGACGGCGCGGCGACGCTGACCGCCTTCACCGCGCAGACGGTGGCGCGTGCGCTCGACCATCTGCCCGCGCGGCCCCGGCGCCTGCTGGTCGCGGGCGGCGGGCGGCACAATGCCACGATGCTGGCGATGATCGCGGCGGCGACGGGGCTGACGCCCGAGCCGAGCGATGCGCTCGGCTGGAACGGCGACGCGATGGAGGCGGAGGGCTTCGCCTATATGGCGGTGCGTCGGCTGAACGAGCGGCCGATCAGCTTTCCCGGCACGACCGGCGTGCCGCAGCCGATGACCGGGGGCGTGATCCACCGCCCCGCCGGGGGATAGTCCAGGCGATCGGGCATGACCGTCGTTCCGGCGAGTCCCGCTCCGGCCCCAGGGTGGATCGCTATTCAGGATCGCTTCTTCTTCCCCTCTCCCCTAGACAGGGGAGAGGGTTAGCGAAGCTTGCCAGCCTGCTGGCTAGCGCAGCTTGGGTGAGGGGTTGAGCGAGCCCAAAGGCTCGCGCGCTCGCTTCGCGAGCGCCCACCCCACACCCAGCTCCGACTAAGCCTTTGCTCTCGCAAAGACCAAGTCTGCGCAACCCTCTCCCCTCTGCGAGGGGCGAGGGAAGGAAAGGCATCGCTGAATGTCTAGCGGCCCTAGCGTTGGGGTTTCAGGGGTTTGTCGGCCTTGACCGGCACCGGACAGCCGTCGATCTCGCGGACCACGGCATATTGCGGGTCGGCATCGGGCATCTCGTTCAGCTTGTGCAGGCCGACGCTCGGCATCTTGCGGCTGACCCGCCTTTCCCTCGGTGCGCAGCGTTCGGGCAACCGGCCCAGCGTGGGGGTGACGGGCCACGCCTCATCGGCGGCGGACAGGGCGAGCAAGGCGAGCAGCGACAGCATCGGCATCCTCCCAGATGACGGGCGTCAGCCTATCATGACGCGTCGTTACCGACAATCAGCGTGCGACATAGGCGTCGATCAGCGCGCCGACATAATCGGGCTTGGCGCCGGTCAGTTCGGGCGCGGTGCGGCCATTGCCATAGATGAAGCCGTAGATGGGATAGGTCGTGCTGCCCAGGCCGTCCGAGTCGCGGAACCAGACCTTCACCACGCTCCAGTCATTGGCGGGCGACACGTCGAACAGCGTGACGTCCTGCTCGGCATGGCCGCGTTCGCCATTCTGGATCGACCAGTTGGCATGGGTCAGCATCAGCACCCGGTCCTCGACCACGCGGCTGACCACCGCGACATGGCCGAGCGGCAGGCGGCTGGTCTTTTCGAAGACGACGACCGCACCGACCCGGGGGGCGTGGCCGCGCGGATACTTCCCCGCCGCCTGCGACCACCATGTCCAGGCATCGCCATAAAGCGAGATGCCCGAGGCCTGTCGCGCGAAGGGGACGCACTGGCCGACATAATCCAGCAGCGAGCGCGCGTCCGAGGGGATGGCGACCGTCAGCGCACAGAGTGAGAGAGTTGCCTTGGACACCACGCCTTTCATCTCTGTCACGGTAACGAGCCTCGCTTAATCGTGAACTGTACAAGATGGTTAATGCGGCCTTAGGGCGATCAGCCGAGCGTTCGCCGCGACCGATCGAGGCTTTGCGGCCGCCATAGGGCTATCCGCGCCTCGCGCTGGCCCGCGCCTCCAGGATGTTCCACAGGCCGCGATGCTGGACGAACAGCTGGGTCGCGCCGAATCCGCGCGCGCGCGCCAGGCCGATGGCGGTATCGTCTTCGGGGTCTTCCAGGATCGGATCGGGCATCGTGCCCGGCAGCGAGGCCAGCCCGAACCGCCGCGCCGCCTGGTCGAGCACCTGCCGGATCGCGCGCCAGTCGAGGATCAGGGCGGAGACCGCGCCGGTCGCGCAACCGCGCCGGTCCGAATTGGCCAGCATTTCCAGCGTGTGGCGCAACTGGGTCAGCGCCGCATCGGTCTGTGCCTGTCCCGGCGTCGAGGGCAGCGGCCCCGCCGCCGACGTCAGATGCGCCAGATAGGCGCGTTCATGGGCGAAGGCGGTGGACGACTGGATCAGCCAGGGCAAGGTGTCGATCTGGATGCCGCGCGCCATCGCGTAATCGATCATGCAGGGGTGATTGCCATGCACCGCGCAGACCGCATGGACCGCGTCGGTCAGGTCGTGGAGCAACGCCTGCGGCAGCAACAGCGCCTGGACATGCGGGTGCCCGGCGCTGCCCAGGCGCGCCATGATCGCCCCGATATCACCGCTTCGGTCATTCTGTATGTCAAAGGCCGTCGAGCTTGCCATGTCCATTCCGAAAAAGACCGGGGGCCACGTGCGGATAGGATGCGCCTTCCGACCCCGGAGCTTCGGCCTAATCCAAATTCGTTAACGGCCGGTTTACGAATAATGGAAAGCATTGCGATCCGCGGAAAATCGCGGGGGGCGGGACGGGCCGATCGCCGCCGATCCGGCATGGTGTCGATCCGGCTTTACGGAACGCGGTCTCGTCGCGATAACGCCCGGCGACGCGCCGGGGGCGCCCCCGGTGGCAATGAGGCTTGGAGTGGTATGAATGCGCAAATGGGTGCTGGGTCTGGCGCTGGCGTCGGTCGGGGCGTCGATCGCGATGGGATTGGGGGCGCCCGCCATGGCGGCTGAACCGGAAAAGCAGGGCGAGCTGACCCTGGCGCGCGTGTTCGGCAGTCCCGACCTGTCGGGGTCGCAGCCGCGCGGGCTGCGCCTGTCGCCCGACGGCACGCTGCTGACCTCGCTGCGCCCGCGCGCCGACGAGCGCGAGCGGCTGGACCTCTGGGCGCGCGACACCCGCACCGGCGCGGAACGCATGCTGGTCGACTCCAAGAAGGTCGGATCGGGCGCCGAACTGTCCGAGGCCGAGAAGATGCAGCGCGAACGCGCGCGCATCGGCGGGGCGAAGGGCATCGTCGCCTATGACTGGGCGCCCGACGGCAAGTCGATCCTGGTGCCGCTGGACGGCGACCTCTATCTCGCCGGGCTGGACGGACAGGTCCGTCGCCTGACCAACACGCCGGGCGGCGAGCTGAACCCGATCGTCAGCCCCAAGGGCGGCTATGTCAGCTTCGTGCGCGACCAGAATTTGTGGGCCATGCCGCTGGCGGGCGGAGAGGCGCGGGCCTTGACCACCGAAGGCGGCGGCACCGTCCATTTCGGCGAGGCGGAATTCGTCGCGCAGGAGGAAATGCACCGCTTCACCGGCTATTGGTGGAGCCCCGACGAGCGCTACATCGCGGTCGAGCGGTTCGACGATGCGCCGGTCAAGGTCGCGGTCCGTGCCGCCATCGGTGCGGCGGGCACCAAGGTCTATGAACAGCGCTATCCGGCGGCGGGCACGCCCAATGCGCTGGTCGACCTCTATGTCATGAAGGCGGACGGGTCGGGCCGGGTGAAGGTCGATCTGGGCACCAATCCCGACATCTATCTGGCGCGCGTCGATTGGACGCCGGACGGCAAGACCCTGCTGGTCCAGCGCGAGAGCCGCGACCAGAAGACGCTCGACATGCTGCGCGTCGACCCCGTGACCGGCAAGTCGACCATCCTCTTCACCGAGCGTTCGGGCCAGCGCAGCTGGCTGAACCTGTCCGACGCCTATCGCCCGATGAAGGACGGCAGCCTGATCTGGCGGTCGGAGCGCGACGGCTATGGCCATCTCTATCACTTCGCGAACGGCCAGTGGACGCAGCTGACCAAGGGCTCCTGGGTCGTCACCAATCTGGTCGGCGTCGATGAAGCGAAAGGGCGGCTGTACTTCACGGGCCTGAAGGACGATGTGCTCGAACAGCATCTCTATGCCGTCGACATCGCGCATCCGGGCGTCGTCACCCGCCTGACCGAGCGCGGCTATACCAACAGCGCGACGATGGACTCCTCGGCCAGCCGCTTCATCGTCTCGCGCTCCAGCCCGAGCCAGCCGACCCAGGTCTATCTGGCCGACACCACGGGCAAGCGGCTGAGCTGGATCAACGAGAACGCGATTGTCGCGGGCCATCCCTATGCGCCCTATCTCGCCAGCCACCGCGAGACGCAGTTCGGCACGATCAAGGCTGATGACGGCACGACGCTCTATTGGGAGATGATCACCCCCAAGCTGGAGCCGGGCAAGAAATATCCCGTCTTCTTCCAGCATTATGGCGGCCCCGGCACCGGCCAGCAGGTCACGCGCGGCTGGCAGGGTGCGTTGCCGCAATATCTGGTAGATCAGGGCTGGATCTTCTTCCAGATCGACAATCGCGGCTCGTATAATCGCGGCAAGGCGTTCGAGGATGCCATCTATCACGCGATGGGCACGGTCGAGGTCGCCGACCAGCTTGCGGGTGCGAACTATCTGAAGTCGCTGCCCTTCGTCGATCCCGCGCGGATCGCGACCTATGGCTGGTCTTACGGCGGCTATATGTCGATCAAGATGCTGGAGAAGACGCCGGGCATCTATGCCGCCGCCGTGTCGGGCGCGCCGGTGACCGACTGGCAGCTTTACGACACCCATTATACCGAGCGTTATCTGGGCGACCCGCGCACCGACCCGCAAAGCTATGCGACGTCGCAGGCGATCACGGATGCCGCGAAGATCCGCGATCCGCTGATGCTGATCCACGGTATGGCCGACGACAATGTCTTCCTCGACAACGCGACCGCCTTCGCCGCCGAGATGCAGAAGACCGACACGCCGTTCGAGATGATGCTCTATCCCGGCCAGACCCACCGCGTCGGCGGGCCGGGCATTTCCGAGCATCTGTGGCACACGATCCTGAACTTCCTGGACCGGACGGTGAAGGACAAGCCGGCGGAGTGATCCCGATCCTCCCCGGCACGGGGAGGGGGACCATGCGCAACATGGTGGAGGGGGCTGGCGGCAAGGGTTGACCTGTGCGGCACGCCCCCTCCGTCAGCGCTGGCGCGCTGCCACCTCCCCGTAACGGGGATTGTTGCAAAAGACCTGCGCAGGTGATTCATTATCGCGAGTTGGGGGGCGTTTGCGATGGATCAGGGTAGCTTGGTGGATGGGCTGGTGTCGCCGCGTCTGGGTCGCAAT
>Ga0308172_1000278_pt1 | contig 81549 bp, 69 predicted proteins | sample PhyGR2_FD_202134 | JGI IMG/M metagenome (GOLD analysis project Ga0308172, IMG submission 202134) | Phyllosphere microbial communities from UC Gill Tract Community Farm, Albany, California, United States - DLSLSG.R2 | ecosystem: Host-associated > Plants > Phyllosphere > Unclassified | place: USA... | reverse complement strand
CAGCCACGGCGACGTGGACTATGCTCAGGCCTCTGCCGAGCTGGCGAAAGCCATTGCTAAACTGCGCGTGATCGAACTGACCAAAAAAGCGATGTAATCCAGCTTTATGCGTCACGAAATGCCAGCCTTCGGGCTGGCATTTTTTTTGTCTGCTGTGGCAAATCGGCCTCTTCGCCTAATTTCGGCCTGAGAAAAATGTAGTAATCTCCCCCCTAAACCGTTTTACTTTCACCCGTAAAAATTTACCCAGGATAGTTATGTCTAACAGTGCGATGAGTGTGGTGATCCTTGCGGCTGGCAAGGGCACCCGTATGTATTCCGATCTGCCGAAAGTTCTGCATACGCTGGCAGGCAAACCGATGGTTCAGCATGTCATTGACGCCGCCAAAGGGCTGGGCGCACAGCACATCCATCTGGTTTATGGTCACGGCGGCGACCGCCTGAAAGCAACCCTCACTGATAGCGCACTCAACTGGGTGTTGCAGGCTGAACAGCTTGGCACCGGCCACGCCATGCAGCAGGCCGCGCCTGCGTTCGCCGATGATGAAGAGATCATGATGCTGTATGGTGACGTGCCGCTGATCGCCCAGGAGACCCTGAAGCGGCTGCGCGAAGCCAGACCGCAGGGCGGTATCGGGCTACTCACCGTGGTGCTGGACGATCCCACCGGATACGGGCGCATTGTGCGTGAGAACGGCACCATCACCGGCATCATCGAACAGAAAGATGCCAGCCCGGCACAGCTTGCCATTACCGAAATCAACACCGGTATCCTGATCGCCAACGGCGGCGATTTAAAACGCTGGCTGGCGCAGCTCACCAACAATAATGCGCAGGGCGAATATTACATCACCGACATTATTGCGCTGGCGCATCAGGAAGGGCGGACGATCAATGCCGTTCATCCGGCGCGTATCAGTGAAACCGACGGGGTGAACAACCGGCTGCAGCTGGCGACCTTAGAACGCACTTACCAGGCGGAACAGGCGGAAAAACTGCTGCTGGCGGGCGTGATGCTGCGCGATCCGGCCCGTTTTGACCTGCGCGGAACGCTGACGCATGGGCGGGATGTGGAGATCGACACCAACGTCATTATTGAAGGTCAGGTGACGCTGGGCGCACGCGTGAAAATCGGTGCGGGCTGCATCATCAGAAACAGCGTCATCGGCGACGATTGCGAAATCAGCCCCTATAGCGTGATCGAGGATGCCACCCTCGCGACCGCCGTCACCGTCGGGCCGTTTGCCCGTCTGCGTCCCGGCAGCGATCTGGCGCACGCCGCCCACGTGGGTAACTTCGTGGAAATGAAAAAAGCGCGTCTGGGCAGAGGATCGAAAGCGGGTCACCTCTCCTATCTCGGCGATGCGGAGATCGGCGACAACGTGAATATCGGTGCAGGCACCATCACCTGTAACTACGATGGCGCGAACAAATCGAAGACCGTGATTGGCGATGACGTCTTTGTGGGCTCCGATACCCAGCTGGTGGCCCCGGTCAGCGTGGCAGCAGGCGCCACTATCGCGGCAGGCACCACCATCATGAAGGATGTGACGCATGCCGGGCTGGTCTATAACCGCAAAGAGCAGAATCACAAAGCGGACTGGCAGCGTCCGGTGAAGAAAAAATAAATTTTTAACGGCCCGCTTTAAGCGGGCCGGTACAGTGCAGTGCCAGAACTATAATCCCCACTCTCTACAAGGCTCGGGGAACCGGCAAAGCCGGATATCAGGTCGCATGACAACGAAAGTGGCGAAAAGCCATGTAGTCAGGAAAACATCATTATGTGTGGAATTGTTGGTGCAGTAGCACAGCGCGATATCGCAGAGATTCTGCTGGAAGGTCTGCGTCGTCTTGAATATCGCGGATATGATTCGGCCGGTCTGGCCGTGGTCGATCGACAGGGGCACGTTACGCGCCTGCGGCGTGTAGGGAAGGTGCAGAAACTGGCGGAAGCTGCTGAACAGCAGCCGCTGATTGGGGGCACCGGTATCGCGCACACCCGCTGGGCAACCCATGGCGAGCCGTCGGAAGCGAATGCGCATCCGCACGTCTCAGAACACGTCATCATCGTGCACAACGGCATCATTGAAAACCATGAACCACTGCGCGCAGAGCTGATCGAACGCGGCTACGTTTTTGTTTCTGAAACCGACACCGAAGTGGTGGCGCATCTGGTTCACTGGGAGCAGAAGCAGGGTGGATCGCTGCGTGACGTGGTGCTGCGCGTGATCCCGCAGCTGCGCGGTGCCTATGGCATGGTGATCATGGACAGCCGCGATCCCTCACGGCTGGTGGCGGCCCGTTCCGGCAGCCCGCTGGTCATCGGTCGCGGCGTGGGTGAAAACTTTATCGCCTCCGATCAGCTGGCGCTGCTGCCAGTGACCCGCCGCTTCATCTATCTGGAAGAGGGCGATATCGCCGAGATCAGCCGTCGTGATATCACCGTGATTGACCGTGAAGGCAACAGCGTGACGCGCGCCGAGATTGAGTCGAACCTGCAATATGATGCCGGTGACAAAGGCATTTATCGTCACTACATGCAGAAAGAGATCTATGAACAGCCGATGGCGCTGAAAAGTACCCTGAGCGGTCGCTTCAGCCAGGGGCAGGTGGATCTCAGCGAGCTGGGCGCGAGCGCCGAGGCGCTGCTGAGCCAGGTCGAGCATATCCAGATTATCGCCTGCGGCACCTCCTATAACTCTGGCATGGTGTCACGCTACTGGTTTGAGTCGCTGGCCAATATCCCCTGTGATGTTGAGATCGCCTCGGAGTTCCGCTACCGCAAATCAGCGGTGCGCAAAAACAGCCTGCTGATCACCCTGTCGCAGTCGGGCGAGACCGCCGACACCCTGGCGGCGCTGCGCCTCTCGAAAGAGCTGGGCTACCTGGGATCGCTGGCGGTCTGCAACGTGGCCGGTTCGTCACTGGTGCGCGAGTCTGACCTGGCGCTGATGACCAAAGCGGGCACTGAAATCGGTGTCGCCTCGACGAAAGCGTTCACGACTCAGTTAGCCGTGCTGCTGATGCTGGTGGCGAAACTGGGCCGTCTGAAAGGGATGTCCGCCGACACCGAGCATGAGATCGTGCATGCGCTGCAGGCGCTGCCCAGCCGGATTGAGCAGATGCTGGCGCAGGATAAGCTGATTGAGAATCTGGCCGAAGGCTTCTCTGACAAGCATCACGCGCTGTTCCTGGGACGTGGCGACCAGTATCCGATCGCCATGGAAGGGGCGCTGAAGCTCAAAGAGATCTCCTACATCCATGCAGAAGCTTACGCCGCTGGTGAACTGAAGCATGGCCCGCTGGCGCTGATTGATGCCGATATGCCGGTCATCGTCGTGGCACCCAACAACGAACTGCTGGAGAAGCTCAAATCCAACATCGAAGAGGTGCGCGCCCGTGGTGGCCTGCTCTATGTCTTCGCCGACCAGGATGCCGGCTTCAGCGACAGTGACGGGATGAAGATTATCCCGCTGCCGCATGTCGAAGAGGTGATTGCGCCGATCTTCTACACCGTGCCGTTGCAGTTACTCTCCTATCACGTCGCCCTGATCAAAGGCACCGACGTCGACCAGCCCCGTAACCTGGCCAAATCGGTTACCGTGGAATAATCAGGTGGGCCCCATAGCGGGCCCACTTCATTTTCGCGCACTGTCATATAACTGTCATATTTCGTACATTTCACTGTCATCAAACTGTCCTATTTTCCCTCCTGCAGCAATCACTGACTCTTACTAAAACGGCCCCGAGCCTGACTTTTCTCCCCTGGAGGGAACATGACACTGATGCGTAGCACCGTAGCCCGAATTCTTGCCACCACCTTCGCCGTCAGCGCGGTATCTGCTTTTGCGGCCACCGACCTCACGGGCGCTGGCGGGACATTCCCGGCACCGGTTTATGCCAAGTGGGCAGCAGAATATCAGCAAGCCACCGGTAGCAAAATTAACTACCAGGGCATCGGTTCATCCGGTGGTGTCAAACAGATCATCGCCAAAACCGTGGATTTCGGTGCGTCCGATGCGCCCATGAAAGAGGAAGATCTGCAGAAAAATGGCCTGTTCCAGTTCCCGACCGTCATCGGTGGCGTGGTACTGGCGGTTAACCTGCCAGGTATCAAGTCAGGCCAGCTGACGCTGGATGGCAAAACCGTTGGTGATATCTACCTCGGCACCATCAAAAAGTGGAACGACCCGGCGATTGCCAGACTTAACCCGGGCGTAAAACTGCCAGAGACCAACATCAACGTGGTGCGCCGCGCAGATGGTTCAGGCACCTCGTTCGTCTTCACCAGCTATCTGGCGAAGGTGAACCCGGAGTGGAACAGCAAAATCGGTAAAGGGAACACCGTTAACTGGCCGGTGGGTCTGGGCGGGAAAGGCAACGACGGCGTCGCCGCCTTTGTTCAGCGTCTGCCGGGTTCAATCGGCTACGTAGAGTACGCCTACGCCAAACAGAACAACCTGACCTACACCAGATTGATGGATGCCGATGGCAAAGCGGTCGCGCCGAGCGAAACCAGCTTCAGCAATGCTGCGAAAGGCGCTGACTGGAGCAAATCGTTCGCTCAGGACCTGACCTTCCAGAAGGGCGCCGATGCCTGGCCTATCTCCTCCACCACCTTCATTCTGATCTACAAAGATCAGGCGAATGCGGCCAAAGGCGCCGAAGTACTGAAGTTCTTCGACTGGGCTTACAAAAGTGGCGGCAAAACGGCTAACGCGCTGGATTATGCGGCGCTGCCTGAGAGCGTAATCGAACAGATCCGTGCCGCATGGAAAGCCAACATCAAAGACAGTTCTGGTAAAGCGCTTTATCAGTAATTGACCGACCCTGACCGGACTACCGTCCGGTCAGACCCAGCGGGCGGCGTCATGCCGCCCCGATAACCTCTGAAGACTGAGACTTCTATGGCTGCAACGAAGCCGGCATTCAAAGCCCCAGGCAAACAGGGTGACAAAATTTTCGGTGCACTGGTCCGGCTGGCTGCGCTGATTGTCCTGTTACTGATGGGCGGCATTATTGTCTCCCTGATCATCTCCTCGTGGCCCAGCATCCAGAAGTTTGGTTTCGCCTTTTTGTGGACCAAAACCTGGGATGCGCCCAATGAAGAATTTGGTGCTCTGGTGCCGATCTACGGTACCCTGGTGACCTCCCTTATCGCCCTGATTATCGCCGTGCCGGTCAGTTTTGGTATCGCGCTGTTCCTGACCGAACTCGCACCAGGCTGGTTGCGTCGTCCGCTGGGCACCGCGATTGAGCTGCTGGCGGCGATTCCGAGCATCGTTTATGGCATGTGGGGCCTGTTTGTTTTCGCCCCGCTGTTTGCCGAATATTTTCAGACCCCGGTCAACGACGTCATATCAGGCATTCCGATTGTCGGCGCGCTCTTCTCCGGCCCCGCTTTCGGTATCGGTATTCTCGCGGCAGGGGTGATTCTGGCCATCATGATCATCCCCTACATCGCCTCCGTGATGCGCGACGTCTTTGAGCAGACGCCGGTGATGATGAAAGAGTCCGCCTACGGCATCGGCTGCACCACCTGGGAAGTGATCTGGCGCATCGTCCTGCCGTTTACCAAAAACGGCGTGATTGGCGGCATCATGCTGGGACTGGGGCGTGCACTGGGTGAGACCATGGCGGTCACCTTTATTATCGGCAACACCTACCAGCTCGACAGCCCGTCGCTGTTTATGCCGGGTAACAGCATTACCTCGGCGCTGGCCAACGAGTTTGCGGAGGCGGAGTCGGGCGTGCATGTTGCCGCGCTGATGGAGCTGGGGCTGATCCTGTTTGTGATTACCTTTATCGTTCTGGCGATTTCCAAACTGATGATTATGCGCCTGGCGAAAAGTGAAGGAGCGCGCTCATGACCACGATTGAAATTCAGGCGCGAGCCGAACTGGACGCATCGCGCCGTAAAATGCAGTCCTGGCGCAGCACCAAAAATAAGATCGCGCTGACGCTGTCGCTGCTGACCATGGCGTTTGGCCTGTTCTGGCTGGTGTGGATCCTCTTCACCACGGTTTCCCGCGGCGTGGATGGCCTCTCCTGGTCCCTGTTTACCGAGTCGACCCCGCCACCGAACACGGCGGGCGGCGGGCTGGCGAATGCCCTGGCCGGGAGTGGGTTACTGATTTTCTGGTCGACCTTCTTTGGCACGCCGCTGGGCATTCTGGCCGGTATCTATCTGGCGGAATATGGACGCAGGTCCGCCCTGTCAGAGGTGATCCGCTTCATTAACGACATTCTGCTGTCGGCACCGTCGATTGTGGTCGGCCTGTTCGTCTACACCCTTGTGGTGTCGCAGATGCAGCACTTCTCCGGCTGGGCCGGGGTGATAGCGCTGGCGCTGCTGCAGGTGCCGATTGTGATCCGTACCACCGAAAACATGCTGCGTCTGGTGCCAGACAGCATGCGTGAAGCGGCCTACGCCCTGGGTACGCCGAAGTGGAAGATGATCTCGGCCATCACCCTGAAGGCGTCCGTCTCCGGCATCATCACCGGCGTGCTGCTGGCCATCGCCCGCATCGCCGGGGAAACGGCACCGCTGCTGTTTACCGCGCTCTCGAATCAGTTCTGGAGCACCGACATGATGCAGCCGCTGGCCAACCTGCCGGTCACCATCTTTAAGTTCGCCATGAGCCCGTTCGCCGAATGGCAGAGCCTGGCCTGGGCGGGCGTGCTGATTATTACCCTGTGCGTGCTGCTGCTGAACATCGTCGCGCGGGTGATTTTCGCCAAAGGCAAACACGGTTAACTTCCGGCGCGGCCTGCTGCGGCGCCGTATAAGAGAGATGAATGATGAGTATCGCGACGGCATCAGCCGATAAAATTCAGGTCCGTAATCTGAACTTCTATTACGGTAAGTTTCATGCGCTGAAGAACATCAACCTGGATATCGCTAAGAATCAGGTGACGGCGTTTATCGGGCCCTCGGGCTGCGGTAAATCGACCCTGCTGCGTACCTTTAACAAAATGTACTCCCTCTACCCGGAGCAGCGGGCCGAAGGGGACATTCTGCTGGATGGTGAAAATATCCTGACGGCCCAGCAGGATATTGCGCTGCTGCGCGCCCGCGTCGGCATGGTCTTTCAGAAGCCGACCCCGTTCCCGATGTCGATCTATGACAACATCGCCTTTGGCGTGCGCCTGTTTGAAAAGCTGTCGCGGGCCGATATGGATGAGCGCGTGCAGTGGGCGCTGACCAAAGCGGCGCTGTGGAATGAAACCAAAGACAAGCTGCATCAGAGCGGTTACAGTCTCTCCGGCGGTCAGCAGCAGCGTCTCTGCATTGCGCGCGGCATCGCGATTCGCCCGGAAGTGTTACTGCTTGATGAGCCCTGTTCGGCGCTGGACCCGATCTCGACGGGGCGTATCGAGGAGCTGATCACCGAGCTGAAACAGGACTACACCGTGGTGATCGTGACGCACAACATGCAGCAGGCGGCACGTTGCTCGGACCATACGGCCTTTATGTATCTGGGTGAGCTGATTGAGTTCAGCGACACCGACACGCTGTTTACCAAACCGGCGCAAAAGCAGACTGAAGACTACATTACCGGCCGCTACGGCTGATCTGACAGGAGATCGACATGGATAATCTGAATCTGAACAAACACATCTCCGGTCAGTTCAATGCCGAGCTGGAGCATATCCGCACTCAGGTGATGATCATGGGCGGGATGGTCGAGCAGCAGCTGACCGATGCGATTACCGCGATGCACAACCTGGACGGCGAGCTGGCGCAGCGGGTGATCGACGGTGACCAGAAGGTCAATATGATGGAGGTGGAGATTGATGAAGCCTGCGTGCGCATCATCGCCAAACGTCAGCCAACCGCAATCGATCTGCGGCTGGTGATGGCGATCATCAAAACCATCTCTGAGCTGGAGCGCATTGGCGACGTGGCAGAGAAGATCAGTCGCACGGCGCTGGAGAAGTTTGGTCAGCAGCATCTGCCGCTGCTGGTCAGCCTGGAGTCGCTGGGCCGCCACACCGTCCAGATGCTGCATGATGTACTGGACGCCTTTGCCCGCATGGATCTCAATGAGGCGATCACGATCTATCGTGAAGATAAAAAGGTGGATAAAGAGTATGAGGGCATTGTGCGTCAGCTGATGACCTACATGATGGAAGATCCCCGCACCATTCCCAGCGTGCTGACGGCGCTGTTCTGCGCCCGTGCGATTGAGCGCATCGGCGATCGCTGCCAGAACATCTGCGAAATCATCTTCTATTTCGTCAAAGGTCAGGATTTCCGCCACGTTGGCGGTGACCGTCTTGACGAACTGCTGTCGGGTGATGACGGCAGCAACCGCCCTTCCTGATCCCGCTTACCCTGCGCCTGCCCGGCGCAGGGATAAGCCTTTTCAATTGGTCACACCCTGAACACTCTTTATAATTGCGGCACTTTTTCTCTCTGAGGTGCGCAAAGATGTCCCCTTCTCCCCAATCTAAGCCAGGCGTCACGCCCGGTAAAGCGATGCTGGCTGCGGTCAGTGGTTATGCCATGGATGGATTCGACCTGCTGATACTCGGCTTTATGCTGCCGGCTATCTCCGTTTCGCTGGCGCTCAACCCCTCACAGGCGGGATCGCTGGTGACCTGGACGCTGATTGGCGCGGTAATCGGTGGCATCGTGTTTGGTCATCTCAGCGACCGTTTTGGCCGCATCCGTATGCTCACCGTCACGATTCTGGTCTTCTCTGTCTTCACGGGTCTGTGCGCGGTGGCGCAGGGCTACTGGGATCTGCTCGCCTGGCGCACGCTGGCGGGCGTCGGACTGGGCGGCGAGTTTGGTATCGGCATGGCGCTGATTGCCGAAGCCTGGCCGGTGGAGAAGCGCAATCGCGCGTCAGCGTGGGTCGGCATTGGCTGGCAGCTCGGCGTGCTGATGGCGGCCTTTATCACGCCGCCGCTGCTGACGCTTATCGGCTGGCGCGGCATGTTCCTGGTCGGGCTGCTGCCGGCGCTGGTCTCGTTTGCTATTCGCCGCGGCATGGGCGAGCCGGAAGCGTATCAGCGTCAGGTTAAGCAGGTGCCGTCGCTCTCTTTCCCGGCGCGCCTGAAGCTGCTGGTGCGCGATCGCACCACCGCCAAAGCCAGCCTCGGTATTTTTATTCTCTGTTCCGTGCAGAACTTTGGCTACTACGGGCTGATGATCTGGATGCCGAGCTACCTCTCCTCCAGCTTTGGCTTTAGCCTGACCAAATCGGGCCTCTGGACGGCGGTCACCGTCGTCGGCATGACCTTTGGCATCTGGCTGTTTGGCGTGCTGGCCGACCGCTTTGCGCGCTGGAAAATCTTCCTGCTCTATCAGTTTGGTGCCGTGGTGATGGTGGTGGTCTACGCCCAGCTGCGCGATCCCACCATTATGCTGGTGACCGGCGCGATCATGGGGATGTTCGTTAACGGCATGATTGGCGGCTACGGTGCACTGATTTCCGATACCTTCCCGCCGCAGGTGCGGGCCACCGCGCAGAATGTCCTGTTCAACCTGGGGCGCGGCGTAGGCGGTTTTGGGCCGGTGGTGATAGGGCTGCTGGCCAGCCAGTTTTCGTTCACGGCGGCGATTACCCTGCTGGCGCTGATTTATCTGCTGGATATTGTGGCGACGCTGTTCCTGCTGCCGAAGAAGCAGGGTCAGGAGGATACACTGGGCGCAATCGGCTGACAGACGGTGGCCGGGGGATCACTCTCCCGGCCATGAAGGCTTTCTGATACTGCTCAGCGTGCGCCGGGCAGGCGCGATCAGTTCATCAGCGGCAGGAGCTGCCGATAGAGGGTTGCAAAGGTTTCCCGGCGTGAGCGGTACTCCGCCATTCTGCCGGGGTCCGGCTGATGCCGCTGCACCCGCACTGGTGTCGGGACGGTGACGCTGGCATCCAGCGCCTGCTGTGCCAGCCTGGCCGCGCCCAGGGCCGGGCCAACCTCGCCGCCATGACAGTAATCCAGCGTCTGGCCACTGATATCCGCCAGCATCTGACGCCACAGCGCACTGCGCGCCCCGCCGCCGATCAGCATAATGCTCTCCGGCTGAACGCCACACTCATGCAGCACATCCATGCCCTGCGCCAGCGCAAAGCTGACCCCCTCCAGCACCGAGCGCGCCAGCTCGGGACGACCATGCTGGTGGGTCAACCCAAAGAAGGCGCCGAGGGCGTTGGGATTGTTGTGCGGCGTGCGTTCACCGGAAAGATAGGGCAGAAACCAGAGTGGCGGCACGTCATCACGCGCCCGCGCGGCTTCATCCAGCAGCTCAGGCACATCCCGGCAGCCGGTCAGCGTCGCAGCCCAGTCCAGACAGGAGGCCGCACTCAGCATCACCGACATCAGATGCCAGCGCTGCGGCAGCGCGTGACAGAAGCTGTGAACGGCCTGCTGCGGATTGCTGAGATAGCCGTCGCTCACCACAAAATAGACGCCGGAAGTGCCCAGCGACAGCATCCCCTGGCCGGGGTCGGTCATGCCGACGCCCACGGCGCCGGCGGCATTGTCGCCCCCGCCTGCGGCCAGCGGCACCGCGTTCATCTTCCAGCGTGTCGCCAGGTCAGCATGTAAGGTGCCGGTCAGGGCATTGCCCTCATAGAGTTGCGGCATCTGGTCGCGGCTGAGATCACAGGCGTGCAGCATCTCATCGCTCCAGTCACGCTGCGCCACATCCAGCCACATCGTGCCTGCGGCATCTGACATATCCGTGGCGAAGTCGCCACTCATCCGCCAGCGCAGGTAATCCTTGGGCAGCAGCACATGCGCGATCTGACGGAAGATGGCTGGTTCATGCTGCTGCACCCACAGCAGTTTGGGTGCCGTGAAGCCGGGCATCATCAGGTTGCCGGTGATCGCCCGCGAATCCGGCACCTTCTGCTCCAGCTCACGGCACTGCGCCTCACTGCGTCCATCATTCCAGAGCATGGCCGGGCGTAAGACCTGGTTTGCGCTGTCGAGCAGCGTCGCCCCATGCATCTGTCCGCTCAGCCCGATGGCCTGCACGGCATCCAGATCCTGCTGTGTGCTCAGCGCCTGCATCGCCTGATCCAGCGCCTGCCACCAGCTTTCGGGATCCTGCTCGCTCCACAGGGGGTGTGGACGCGAAACCTGCAGCGGCGAGGTTTCTGTCGCCACCACGTTGCCCTGTGCATCCATCAGCACCACTTTGACGCCAGAGGTGCCTAAATCGATCCCGATATACATGCTCCGCTCCTGAAGGTTCAGAAATCAAACAGATAGTGATTCACCAGATTTTCCAGCTGCTCCTGACGCCCGCTCTGATGCTGCGGATTGAGCTGCTGCTGCTGAGCATGCGCCGCCAGCGCGTCGAGGGAAAACTCGCCTTTCAGAATTTGCTGGCCGAACTCACCATTCCAGCCGCTGTAGCGCTGCGCCACACGCTTATCCAGCTCGCCGTCGCTGATCATGCGCGCCGCCACCTTCAGTGCCAGCGCCATCGTATCCATGGCACCGATATGACCGTAGAAGAGGTCATATTTGTCGGTGCTCTGACGACGTACTTTGGCATCAAAGTTTAAACCGCCGGTGGTAAAGCCGCCCGCTTTAAGGATTTCATACATCACCAGCGCGTTCTCTTCCACGCTGACCGGGAACTGATCGGTGTCCCAGCCACACTGCGGATCGCCACGGTTCGCATCCACCGAACCGAAAATGCCCAGCGCAATGGCGGTGGCAATTTCGTGATGGAAGGAGTGACCGGCCAGCGTGGCGTGGTTCGCCTCCACGTTCACCTTGATCTCTTTCTCCAGCCCGAACTGTTTCAGGAAGCCATAAACCGTGGCGACATCGTAGTCATACTGATGTTTGGTCGGCTCCTGCGGTTTCGGTTCGATCAGCAGCGTGCCCTGGAAGCCGATTTTATGTTTATGCTCGACGACCATCTGCATAAAGCGGCCAATCTGCTCGCGCTCCTGCCGCAGATCGGTATTCAGCAGCGTTTCATACCCTTCACGTCCCCCCCACAGCACATAGTTTTCGCCGCCCAGCGTTTTCGTCGCCTGCATGGCGCTGCAGACCTGCGTCGCTGCCCAGGCAAAGACTGCCGGATCGGGGTTGGTCGCCGCGCCTGCGCCATAGCGCGGATGGGTAAAGCAGTTAGCGGTGCCCCACAACAGTTTCACGCCGGTCTCCTGCTGTTTCTCCAGCAGTTTATCGGTCATGGCGGCAAAGTTTTCTTTGTAGCTTTGCAGCGAATCCCCTTCCGGTGAGACGTCCACGTCGTGGAAGCAGTACCAGGGCACATTCAGCTTGTGGAAAAACTCAAAGGCCACATCCGCCTTCTGCTTTGCCAGCTGCAATGCATCGCCGCTTTTCTGCCAGGGGCGATCAAAGGCGCCGACACCAAACATATCCGCGCCGTTCCAGCAGAAGGTGTGCCAGTAGCAGGCGGCAAAGCGCAGATGTTCCGCCATGGTCTTGCCGAGGATTACTTCATCAGGATTGTAGTGGCGGAAAGCGAGAGGATGCGTCGACTGGGGACCTTCATAACGAACCCGATCGATCTGATCGAAATAAGCGTGCATGGTTTGCTCCTTAGCATCAGTACCCGAATGGTCTGCGTTGAAGCCATATTTGATATGGGTGGCTGACGCAGCTCAATTACGATATTTCACTCCGGGTTTCAGATAATTATTATTTGTGCGCTGGCTCGCAAAATAAGGCTATTCCAAGCGGAGCGTCGCGCGCGGCATGGTTTCTCCGAAAAGGATGAAAATCCGATCGCGCTCATAAAAAAACAAATAAACCAAAAAACGTAATAGCCGGATAAAAATCAGTAATTGCTGTCCTTCAGAAATAAGGGCAACAATTCATCCGCCTGGTTTATCGGCCTGAAACGAAAATAGCCTCAACCTACAGGATGATCACAATGAAGATGAAACATGCACTGTTTGCGGCCTGTGCGGCGCTGGCGCTGTTCAGCCAGACCAGCCTGGCAAAAGAAGTGAAGATCGGCATGGCAATTGATGATTTGCGCCTGGAGCGCTGGCAGAAAGATCGCGATATCTTTGTAAAACAGGCCGAGTCGCAGGGCGCTCAGGTGTTTGTTCAGTCTGCGAACGGCAATGAAGAAACCCAGATGTCGCAGATTGAAAATATGATCAATCGCGGTGTCGATGTGCTGGTCATTATTCCTTACAACGGTCAGGTGCTGAGTAACGTAGTCGCAGAAGCGAAGCGGGAAGGCATTAAAGTGCTGGCCTATGATCGCATGATAAATAATGCCGATATCGATTTTTATATCTCTTTCGATAATGAAAAAGTGGGTGAACTGCAGGCCGAAAGCATTGTGAAACAGGTGCCTGAGGGCAACTATTTTTTAATGGGCGGATCGCCGGTGGATAATAATGCCCGCCTGTTCCGCGCCGGACAGATGAAAGTGTTAAAACCCTATATCGATAACGGCAGCATCAAAATTGTTGGCGATCAGTGGGTCGATGCCTGGCTGCCGGAAAATGCGCTGAAGATTATGGAAAATGCCCTGACCGCCAATGGCAACCATATCGATGCGGTGGTCGCCTCCAACGATGCCACCGCCGGGGGCGCGATTCAGGCGCTGAGCGCGCAGGGACTGGCAGGGAAAGTGGCCATCTCCGGCCAGGATGCCGATCTGGCGGCGATTAAGCGCATCAAAGCGGGCACCCAGACCATGACCGTTTACAAGCCGATCACCGAGCTGGCGACCGAAGCGGCGAAAATCGCGGTCGAGCTGGGCGATGGCAAAACACCCGCCAGCAACAGCACGCTGAACAATGGCCTGAAAGAGGTGCCGTCGCGGCTGCTGAAGCCGATTCCGGTTAACAAAGACAATATCGAAAGCACCGTGGTGAAAGACGGTTTCCACAAACAGAGCGAACTCTGACCGCGCAAAGCGTGAGGGAGAACAGTCGATGCTGCTGGAAATGAAAAACATCACCAAGCGTTTCGGTGCCGTGAAAGCGCTGAATGATGTCAGCCTGCACCTGGAGGCGGGCGAAGTGATGTCGCTGTGCGGTGAGAATGGTTCAGGCAAATCGACCCTGATGAAAATCCTGTGCGGACTCTATCCGCACGGCGATTTCGAGGGGCAGATCCACTTCTCTGGCGACGAAATTCAGGCTCAGACGATTCGCGATACCGAGCGCAAAGGCATCGTGATCATTCATCAGGAGCTGGCGCTGGTGCGGCAACTGACGGTGATGGAGAACATCTTCCTCGGTGCCGAACTGAGCCGGTTCGGCATGGTGGATGATGAAACCATGACCCTGCGCTGCCAGCAGCTGCTGGCACGGGTCGGGCTCAACGTCTCTCCTGCCACCCGCGTAGGAGAGTTAGGTCTGGGCCAGCAGCAGCTGGTGGAGATTGCCCGCGCCCTTAACAAACAGGTCCGGCTGCTGATTCTGGATGAGCCGACCTCCTCCCTGACCGAGCAGGAGACGGAGGTGCTGCTCGGTATCATCCGCAATCTGCGTGAACACGGCATCGCCTGCATCTACATTTCGCACAAGCTGAATGAGGTGAAGGCGATCTCCGACACCATCTGCGTCATCCGCGACGGTCAGCACATTGCCACCCGTCCGGCGGCGGGCATGAGCGAAGATGACATCATCACCATGATGGTCGGCCGCGAGCTGACCGCGCTCTATCCGCATGCGCCGCATGAGATCGGCGACCCGGTGCTGAAGGTGGAAAACCTCACCGCCTGGCATCCCGTCAACCGCCATATCCGCCGCGTCAACAACGTCTCTTTTACGCTGCGACGCGGTGAAATCCTCGGCATCGCCGGGCTGGTGGGCGCGGGCCGAACCGAAACGGTGCAGTGTCTGTTTGGTGTCTGGCCGGGCCGCTGGCAGGGCGATATCTGGATCAATGGTCAACAGGTCAGCATCACCGACTGCCGCGCCGCGATTGCGCACGGCATCGCGATGGTGCCGGAAGATCGCAAAAAGGATGGCATCGTGCCGCTGATGGCGGTGGGCAAAAATATTACCCTGGCGGCGCTGGATCAGTTCAGCCACCGGCTCTCGACCCTGGATGAAGCGCAGGAGCAGCAGGCCATCAACGACGCGATTGGCCGGCTGCGGGTCAAAACCTCCTCGTCAGAACTGCCGATTGGCCGGTTAAGCGGCGGCAATCAGCAGAAAGCCATTCTGGCGAAATGCCTGCTGCTGAACCCGAAAATCCTGATTCTGGATGAGCCGACGCGCGGCATTGATGTGGGCGCGCGTCAGGAGATCTATCTGCTGATCAATGCGCTGGTTCAGCAGGGGATCGCTGTCATTGTGATTTCGTCTGAGCTGCCGGAAGTGCTGGGCCTGAGCGATCGGGTGCTGGTGATGCATGAAGGGCAGATCAAAGCCGATTTAGTTAACGATAACCTGACTCAGGAGCAGGTGATGGAAGCTGCCCTGCGGAGTGAACATTATGCTTAAAAGTGAAAGTACCCAAAGCCGCCTCTCCGGCACGCCGGGCAAACCGTCACCGGGCAGGTTCACGCTGCCTGACCTGCAGGTACTGGTGATGCTGGGCGCGATTGTCGTGATTGCGCTGTTCTTTACCTGGACCACCGATGGCGCATGGCTCAGTGCGCGTAACGTCTCTAACCTGCTGCGTCAGACTGCCATCACCGGCATCCTGGCCGTCGGCATGGTGTTCGTGATTATCTCGGCGGAGATCGACCTCTCGGTGGGGTCGATGATGGGCCTGCTCGGCGGGGCCGCGGCGATATTCGACGTCTGGCTTGGCTGGCCGCTGCCGCTGACGATTGTGGTGACGCTGGTGATGGGGCTGCTGCTCGGCACCTGGAATGGCTGGTGGGTGGCCTACCGCAAAGTGCCGTCGTTTATCGTCACGCTGGCGGGGATGCTGGCGTTCCGCGGCATCCTGGTCGGGATTACCGACGGCACCACGGTGGCGCCGATTACGCCAGGGATGTCGCAGATTGGTCAGAGCTATCTGCCGGACGGCGTCGGTTTCGGCTTTGGCTTTGTCGGTCTGGCGCTGTTTATGCTGTGGCAGTGGCGTCTGCGGCTGCGCCGTCAGCAGCTCGGGCTGCCGCAGGGCGCGGCCAGCGGCACGGTGGGCCGTCAGGCGATCACCGCGATTCTGGTGCTGGGGGCCATCTGGTTACTCAATGACTATCGCGGCGTGCCGACGCCGGTATTGCTGCTGGTCATGCTGTTGCTGGCGGGCATGTTTATGGCTACCCGCACCGCCTTTGGCCGTCGTATCTACGCCATCGGCGGCAACATCGATGCTGCGCGCCTCTCGGGCATTAACGTGGCGCGCACCAAGCTGGCGGTGTTTGCCATCAACGGCGTGATGGTGGCGATCGCCGGGCTGATCCTCAGTTCGCGGCTGGGCGCAGGCTCGCCGTCGGCGGGTAACATCGCGGAACTCGACGCGATCGCCGCCTGTGTCATCGGCGGCACCAGCCTGGCCGGGGGCGTCGGTTCCGTGGCGGGGGCGGTGATGGGCGCCTTTATCATGGCGTCGCTGGATAACGGCATGAGCATGATGGATGTGCCGACCTTCTGGCAGTACATCGTTAAAGGGGCGATTCTGCTGCTGGCGGTGTGGATGGATACGGCCACGCGGCGGCGGGTGTAATCGCGCGGACGATCACATTGTGGCGCAAACAATTTTTTTGCCCCTGTCAGCCGTGCTATGCAATGCGCTGAGCATTTAAGGGAACGCGCCACCATGCATGACAAACGCTATCGCATTACCCTGCTGTTTAACGCCAACAAAGTGTATGACCGTCAGGTTGTGGAGGGGGTCGGGGAGTACCTGCAGGCATCGCAGACCGACTGGGATATCTTCATCGAAGAAGATTTCCGCTGCCGCATCGACAACATCCGCGAGTGGCTGGGAGATGGGGTGATCGCCGATTACGACGATCGCTCCATCGAAACCCTGCTGTCGAATGTCTCCGTGCCGATAGTGGGCGTCGGAGGCTCCTATCACCGGCCGGAAGATTATCCGCCGGTGCACTACATCGCCACCGACAACGCCGCGCTGGTGGAGAAAGCCTTTCTGCACCTGAAAGAGAAGGGGATCAACCGCTTTGCCTTTTATGGATTACCGGCCTCCAGCGGCAAGCGCTGGGCGCAGGAGCGGGAACAGGCGTTTCGCCAGCTGGTGGGGCGCGAGCGCTATCAGGGCGTGGTCTATCAGGGGATGGAAACCGCGCCTGCCAACTGGCAGCACGCCCAGAACCGGCTCGCCGACTGGCTGCAGACGCTGCCGCCGCAGACCGGCATTATCGCCGTCACCGATTCGCGGGCGCGGCACCTGCTGCAGGCGTGCGAACACCTGAAAATCCCGGTGCCGGAGAAGCTTACGGTGATCGGGATTGATAATGAGGAGCTGACCCGCTATCTGTCGCGCGTGGCGCTCTCTTCCGTGGCGCAGGGCTCGCGGCAGATGGGCTATCAGGCGGCCAAGCTGCTGCACCGGCTGCTGGATAAGCAGCTCCTGCCGCTTCAGCGCATCCTGGTGCCGCCGGTGAAAGTGATCGCCCGCCGCTCGACCGACTTCCGCTCGCTGCGCGACCCGGCGGTCATTCAGGCGATGCACTACATCCGCTTTAATGCCTGCAAGGGGATCAAGGTGGAGCAGGTGCTGGATGCGGTCGGGCTGTCGCGTTCTAATCTGGAAAAACGCTTCCGGGATGAAACCGGCGACACCATTCATGCGATGATCCACCGCGAGAAGCTGGAAAAAGCGCGCGAACTGCTCGCGTCTTCCTCGCTTAACATCAATGAGATCTCACAGATGTGCGGCTACCCCTCGCTGCAGTATTTCTACTCGGTCTTCCGCAAAAGCTACGACACCACCCCGAAAGAGTACCGACAGCATCACGGGGAGAATGTGTTGTAGGGGAGCGTCTCTGCGGCCTCACACCCGCTGCTCACTCTGCTCCAGCACCGCCAGCGCCAGCCCGTTCGCCGGATCAATCCGGGTCGCGGGGAAGTGCAGCTGGGTGTGCGTGGCGGTAAAGGCGAAGGCGTTGCCATGCGCTGTGTCGCGCACCGCTTTGCAGAAAAGCTCGCTGGCGCTCCACGGGCAATCAATGATGATGGTGGCGGGGTTCAGCAGCAGCATGATCTGACTCAGCGCCGCACCGAGATAGCCCCCCGCCTGGGTCATCACCGTATCCACCACGCGTGGCGCGCTGTCGCGGTTCTGCCAGCTCAGGCCCGGCTGATGCTGCGCCAGCCGCTGATTCACGGCAGGTTTGCTGACCAGCGCCTCCAGACAGCCGCGCCGGCCACAGCTGCAGCGTGGCCCGCCGGGCTGAACGATCAGATGTCCCGCCTCACCCGCCGTCCAGCTGTGACCGGTAAACACGTCGCCATGCTGGATCAGTGCACCGCCGATGCCCTCGGCAATCCGCAGATAAAAATGCCCGCTTTCCACGGAGAGTCCGTGCTGCTCGACGGCCAGCAGCGCCGCCGCTTTGACATTGTTCATGATGCGGATGGGCAGGCGAACGTGTTTGCGCAGCGTGCTCAGCAGGTCAACATCCTGCCATTCAAGCGGCAGGGAGAGATGCATCCAGCCCCGGCGGGGATCGACGATGCCAGGAAAGCCAAGGCCGAAGCCGAGCAGATCGGGATAGCGCTCTGTCAGTTCCCGGCAGAGCATCGCCAGCTCCGCCAGCAGGCGGGTCGGGTTACTGGTATCGGTGCGCAGCGTCTGTTCCGCCAGCACCTGCGAAAAGTAGTCGCAGACCCGCCAGTGGATGACGTTGCGTTCCACCATAATGCCCGCGCTCTTGAGCTTTTCCGGCCGCAGGGCGATACCGATTTTAGGCCGTCCGGCGGCCGCCACGCTGACCGGCCCCAGCTCCTCAATCATTCCCTGATCCAGCAGGTCATCGATGATGAGTGAGACGGTGTTCTTACTGAGTACCAGTGCCTCCGCCAGATCCTGACGCGACGTGACGCGCAGTTTACGTAACCGGGCCATTACCCGTTTCTGATTGTTCAGTCGCAGGAGTGCAGGGCCTTTGCCGTTTGTTTTCATCACGGATTCACCCAACAGAGGAGACAGATTTCAGTGTATCAGCCCGTGAGAAACGTTGATCTGACACTTTTGTGTCCTGTTTCACACAACCTCGCTATCAGGGATAACCCTCGGCAGCAGGCGGGCGGGTAAGCGAAACGGTGAGTGCCGAGGATAAGAGGGAGGGAAGGAGAGGGTAGCGGTGCGGCCGGGGGGAGAGAGCCGCACCTGCGGAGAGGAATTAATATTCGTCGCCGCGCACCCGGCTGCGGTAACTTTCCCAGTCAAAACGCACCCACAGGCTGTTGCCAAGCCGCATACGATCCATCACGCGCTCGCCGAGCAGGGCATTCATACCGGCATGGTCGAGGTTCGATAACATGCCGGTCGGGCGTTTGGAGGAGGAGCGGCGATCGACGATCTGGTTGATGATCACTTTTTCATAGCGCGATTCGCTTTGCATACCGATCTCATCAATCACCAGCAGGTCAACACTGCTCAGATCCTGAATCAGGCGTTCTTCAGTAATGCCGCTGCCGCCGCTGAAGGTGCCCTTCATGCTCGACATCAGGTCGGCGACCGTCACGATCAGCACGCTTTTGCCGCGCAGGATCAGGTCATTGCCGATTGCCGCGGCCAGATGGTTCTTACCGGTGCCGGGACGTCCTGAAAAGACAAAGCTGGCGATGCTGCCGTCAAATTCTGCAGCATACTGCCGTGCCAGCTCCAGCGCCTTACGCTGGCCCTCATTCTCAACCCGGTAATTATCAAACGAGCAGTTGATATGCAGTTCGCGAATGCCGGAACGGCCCATCACGCGCTGCATTTTCATGGCGCGGTTCTCGCGTACTATCGCCTCAGAGCGCAGGCGACCCTGCTCCTGATTCCACGCCAGCAGCTCCTGGCCATTGGCAAATTTGGGGCGGGTGCCTTCAGGCATCATTTTTTTCAGACGGCTAAAGAGATCGTTTGGCGTTTTCATCATTCACCTCGGAAACCATCGGGAATGGTACGGTCAGGATCGGGCAACTGAGTGATATCACGCTTCGGCTGCCCGCCATTTGCGGCGCGGTTCATCTGGATGCTGCGCGCCAGTTTCTGCTGCCACTGGACATGATGAAACATCCGGCCTTCCGCCTGCCAGTAGGCGACAAAGGCCGCCAGCTCACCCGGCGTGACGGCTTCAGCCAGCGCCACGCCCCAGATCGCGGCCTGGCGCGTAAAGTCGGCATCCGGCTGCCAGCCCGGATACATGGCGAACTTCCCGGCCGGTGTGTGGAGCGCGGCGGGCGCATCGTCATACAGGCTGTCATCCAGCGCCACATCATTTGGTTGCCGGGCGGCTGCTTCCAGCGCCAGCAGCTCGGCCAGACGCGCCGGGGTGATGGCATACATCACCGGCGCATAGTTATCTAACACCGCCAGCGTGCCCTTTTCCGCCTGCTGCAGGGCAGTCAGCGGATCCTGTCGGAAGGCATCCAGGCCAATGAGCGTTGAAGTTAAGATTTTAGCTGACATGAAAAGACCTGAGGTTAACGAACACCTTGCGCCGGGAACCTGTCGCCGGCGCAGAAGGGGTTATTGTACCTTTTTTAACGGAGGGGATCGCTTAAAAAGCAGGAGTGCGGGTCAGTGCGAGGTCACCGGCGACGTGGCATGGCGGGCCGGTACAGATTCTGGTGCGCGCACGGTAAGGGCGGCAGCGGCGGGGCGGGTCTGCCATACATAGCGAACCGAGGCGAGCCAGCACAGGCTGTATCCCAGCAGCTCAGTCCCCTCCTCGGCCATGTTTTTCACCACCCGGTTGTAATCCCCCAGCATCAGGTGCTGCCACAGTACATGCACACCAAACAGTCGGGAGAAGACCAGCACCACTAAAAAGCCGGAGGCCATTACCGGCCAGCTGCGGTGCTGCAGAAGGGCAGCCAGCGCCTGCACGGTTTTTTTCGGCGTGCGCAGCGCGACGGCCAGTGAGCCCGCGGTGACGGCCAGCGCAAACCAGACCCAGCTGCCGTGCTGAATGGCATCAAACACGAAGTCGAGTTCACGGATCAGCATACAGGCGTAAAAACCGGCGACCAGGGTCAGCGCCCCGCGCTGATCGGGACGGCGCCGGGCCGTGATAAAAAAGAGTGCGGCGATGGTCGCCAGCATCCCTTCCTGGGTGGTTTCGGTCAAAGAGGTCTCATGCAGTGCGTCGTTCATCCAGGCGACGTCAATGTAGACAGGAGCGATGGTGAGGGCAAGAAACAGGGCTGCCAGCAGAAAAACCGCGATTTCGCGGCCAATAAGAGTGAGATCGTTGCGCATAGTGTTACCGGTATAATGATTAGCAGGCTCATTATATTTTAAACGCCCGACCGCCTTTCTCTTTTTATGCCCCGCTCAGAAGCTGGCGCTGAAGCCGAAGCTGTAAAGTTGCTGTTCCTGATTATTCAGCACTTCGTTTTGTGAAAATGAGGCGAAAGCCGCCAGGTTGTCGTTCATTGGCAGCTGCGCCCCGATGCTGAGGTCGATGCCCTCGCTCTGATCCGGGCCGTTGCTCGCCTCGCCGCGGGGATTCTGGGGCGTTTCTGCCAGCAGATAGCGATAGCTGAGCTGCGCCCAGGGCGATATCCATCCCTGCGGTGAATCAATACGCCAGCCGACGCTGGCACTCTGCTCGCGACTCTGCTGATCGCTGTAGTCACATTGCAGACAGTTCATCGGTTGCGGATTGACGGCATACTGCGCCACCGGTCCGGTGGTGAGTGAGGGGGCAACAGGCATATCCACGCCTGCCCGGTAGCGCTTTCCCAGCGGGGTGGTGCCTGCGCTGCCGGTTTCACTGTGCAGCGCGATGGGTGAGGTGGTGGGAGAGTTAATGGCGGCTTCAAACAGGGCGCGGTTTTCGTCACTGAAGGTGAGGGGCGTCAGCGCAATCTTCTCAGCCAGTATCGTGTCGTAACCCGGCAGAAAGTCGGCGTGCGGCGGCGCAGAGAGGCCGCTCCGGGCAAAAGCCGGTGCCATTAAGATTAACAGCCATGCAGCACAGCAGGTTCTCAGACCTTTCCAACCGCTTCTCGGCGACATCTCTTCTCCAGGCAGGGCTGAAGTTATTATCCGGCGTCGTAATTAAAATTCGCGCTGTCTCTGTTATTTAACCGCTGATCGTTTAACTATCAACCGATTAATTTTAAGATCAAGCGGACCGCTAAAATATTCTCGTTAAAAGGAACAAAGCGATGCAACGATGTGGTTGGGTAACACAGGATCCCCTCTATCTGGCTTATCACGACAGGGAATGGGGGGTGGCGCAGAGAGACAAGCGTGCGCTGTTTGAGATGCTCTGTCTGGAAGGACAGCAGGCGGGACTCTCCTGGATCACCGTGCTGAAAAAGCGGGAAAATTATCGCGCGGCGTTTCACCAGTTTGATCCACAGGCGATTGCGCAGATGGACGCGACAGCGATCGACCGGTTGCTGCTGAACAGCGGCATCATCCGCCATCCCGGTAAAATCGCCGCCATTATCGCGAATGCCCGCGCTTACCTGGAGATGGAAGCTAAAGGCGAGGATTTCAGCCAGTTCGTCTGGCAATTTGTCGATAACGTGCAAATCGTTCACCATTACCCCGACTACAGCCTGGCCCCCACCACGTCAGAGCAGGCCATTGCGCTCTCGAAGGCGTTAAAGCAGCGTGGTTTTAAATTCATCGGCCCGACAATCTGCTACGCCTTTATGCAGGCCTGCGGGCTGATAAACGATCATCAGAGCAACTGTTTCTGCCATCCTGATGCTATTACCCGCTGATTCTCCATAAATCAGGATTTTTCCTCATACATCCCAGTTCACCAGACGGCATAATCGTGCCACTTATGGGGAAGGTTTTCCCCTGTGTCTCGACTGTAAGGGAACAAAAATGCAGAAGAAATTAATCGCGATCACCCTGTTACTGAGCGGCAGCCTGGCCCTGCCTGGCTGCACCACCAATCCTTACACCGGTGAATCACAGGCGGGTAAGTCAGGCGTAGGCGCGGGCCTGGGCGCATTAGTGGGTGCCGGTGTCGGCGTGCTTTCATCGTCGAAGAAAGATCGTCGTAAAGGTGCCCTGATTGGTGCCGCAAGCGGCGCGGCACTGGGCGGTGGCGTGGGCTACTACATGGACGTGCAGGAAGCGAAACTGCGTGACAAGATGCGCGGCACCGGCGTCAGCGTGACCCGTAATGGCGATAACATCGTCCTGAACATGCCCAACAATGTTACTTTCGACTCCAGCAGCAGCAATCTGAAACCTGCAGGTGCGAACACCCTGACCGGTGTTGCAATGGTGCTGAAAGAGTATCCAAAAACGGCGGTAAACGTCGTGGGTTACACCGACAGCACCGGCACCCGCGCGCTGAATATGCGTCTCTCTCAGCAGCGTGCTGAAAGTGTCGCCAGTGCGCTGATCGTGCAGGGCGTGGCCAGCGATCGCCTGCGTACGCAGGGGGCAGGGCCGGATAACCCGGTTGCCACCAACAGCACCGAAGCCGGCAAAGCGCAAAACCGTCGCGTTGAGATCACACTCACCCCGCTGGGCTAACCGTGGCCGCCCTCCGCTCGGGGGCAGCCTTTTTTCTGGAAAGTCTCACGCTAAAAGCACCAGAAAGCGCTCTGTGGATAGAGCCAGCAGAGGCTTTATGATAGCCTGATCAAAAATTGATCAGTGGAAATTACTCTATGTCTCTTAAAGCCATCGCGGCGGTTTTAGGTCTCTCTGTCACCACCGTCAGCCGCGCCCTCAATGGTTACCAGGATGTCGCTCAGGAGACGCGTAAACGCATCGAAGCGGAGGCGCAACGGCGCGGCTACCGGCCTAATGCGGCGGCCAGACGGCTGAAAACCGGTCGTGCTAACGCAGTGGGTCTGGTCTGTCCGCCGGGTGCTTCGTCTCTGAGTGGCAGCGATTTCAGTGACATGTTGCTGGCACTGGAGCATCACCTGGCCGGTTATGATATTAACCTGCTGCTGCTGACAGATAAGCAGCAGAATCCTCCGGCGCTCACCCGCCTGTTGCGCAGCGGGGCTGTCGATGCCCTGATCATCGGCCACACCCGGCCAGATGACTGTCGGCTTCACGCGCTGCTGCATACCGGTTTTCGCTTTCTGACGCTGGGCCGAAGCGATCTGCCCGCCACCTATGCCTGGTTTGATGTTGACCATCTGGCCGGTTCGCAGCTGGCGGTGGAGTGGTCGCTGGCACAGGGCCGGCGGCGGATCGCCTGGCTTGGCAGTGAGGAGAACAGCAGCCGCGCGCGCGACCGGCGTCAGGGCTATCTGACGGCGCTGGGCGATATCGCACCTTATGCGATGGCGGCAGTGGCACCGACGCGCCGTGCCGGCTATCAGCAGACCCGGCAGTGGCTGGCAGAGGGGCCGGCACCGGAGGTGATTATTACCGACTGTGGTGCGCTGGCGGAAGGCGCGGCTGTGGCGCTGCATCAGGCCGGACGCGCAACGGGTGAGGATGCCATCCTGCTGGCAGGCTGGGAGGGATTACCGGGGGATGCGATTCTCGATCATCCCATTGTCGCGATTCGTCAGGCAACGCCCCATCAGGCCGGAGAACAGGTGGCAGAGATGATTGTCCGGCTGATCGAGGGCGCACCGCCGGAGACGTTACAGACCCTGTGGCAGCCCTGGCTGCAATTACCGGCGTAGCGCTTTTTGCGCCAGGCTGCGCTTGTGCTAGTCTCTGCCGAATTTATAATTTTGCAGGATATCTCATGAAAACCAGGCCGCCTCGCGCCACCATCAGCGATGTTGCTCACGCGGCTCGGACCGGTAAAACCAGCGTTTCACGTTATCTGAACGGTGAACTGCATCTGCTCTCCGCCGATCTTAAAGCGCGGATTGAACAGGCGATAGCGGACCTCAGCTATCGTCCGAGCCAGATGGCACGCGGTCTGAAACGCGGGCGTACGCGCCTGATTGGGCTGATTATCGCCGATATTACCAACCCCTATTCCGTCGATGTCATGAGTGGCATTGAAGCGGCCTGTCGTGAGCAGGGCTTTACGCTGCTGATGTGTAATACCAACAACGAAGTGGATCTGGAGCAGCACTACCTCCAGCTGCTGAGCAGTTATCAGGTTGAAGGCATCGTGGTTAATGCGGTTGGGATGCGCGAAGAGGTGCTGAATCATCTGCAGCAGTCCCTGCTGCCGATGGTCCTGATTGACCGCAAAATCCTCGATTTTCCCTGCGATGTGGTGGGCCTGAACAACGCCGAAGCCGCCGAAACCGCTACGCGCCATCTGGTCGACAATGGCTATGAGGCTATGATGTTTCTCAGTGAGCCGCTGGGCAGTGTCAATACGCGCCGCGAGCGTCTGCAGGCGTTCCGCCATCTGCTGGCGGCGCATCCGCAGGTTGAGCATCAGAATGTGGAAGTGGTGCTGCATCAGCCCGATGCGCTGGACGCGGCGCTGCTGGCATTCCATCAGCAGCATGCGGGCAAACGCTGTGCGGTAATGGTCGCCAACGGGGCGCTGACGCTGCAGGTGGCGCGATCGCTGCAGCGACTCAACCTGCAGTGGGGCCGCGATATCGGCCTGCTCGGTTTCGATGAGCTGGAGTGGGCGGCGCTGGCTGGTGTCGGGATTACCACGCTGAAACAGCCGACCTGGCAGATTGGCTTCAGTGCGCTAGAGCGACTGATTGCCCGTATTGATGGCAGTGACCTGCCGGTTGCCGAACAGGTGTTCTCCGGGGAGCTGATCGTTCGCGGCTCCAGCCAGCCGCTTCCCTGAGGTGCAGGTTTGTTCTTACTTCGGGCTGAGCGGGCAAATCAGAGAGTGTGCCGTTAAGGTATTGTCGAAAGGGACGAAAGAAGCCTGCTCAGGACAGGCTTCTTACTGGCTTACAAAGGCAGGCCGGAGAGAGTTAAATTAACAGCACACACGCTGAGAGGGTCTGGGCCTGGCGTCGAAAAAACTTTTATATTATCAAACCATTCATCCGGGCTTCCCCCGAAGATAATAAAGTTTTTTTCTGGCTCGCCTGAATCACTCATATTCACGGCGCCAGCAACGCGTTCGGCTTCTGACTTATCTATGTTTCTCATTTCGATCTCCTTAATTTGCATCCGTGTAGTCGTATATTTTCGATAACCTTTTCTAAGGATTCCTGCCTGAGGATGTCGCCCGTTAATAGCGTTACAGGCAGATTATTATATTCTTTTCTTATTTTTATTTTGTCTATCTCTTTTTTCTGCCAAAGACCGCATGCCGCCCAGGCTTTACCTTCAGGCGTGGCGGTTGCAGATTCCATCACACTTTCAAATATCTTTACGGAGTTGTTATCTTTTAAAGCTTTTTCGTATATCAGTTGTTGCGGCGTTTTTTACTGAATCCGTTAAAGCCACCTGAAAATAAATCAATGGTAGGAAAGTTCTTCTGTCTTTGCTGACTGGACTGAGCTGATTTTATTGTTAGCCCAAAAATATATTATTAAAGTTTACTTGCTCGATATGCGCCCCACTCATGTTCTGGCTGTTGATTTTAATGGTGAGTTAGTCTGATAGAAGTATCACACTGTAATGAAAAATCGATGAGATCATATTGTTAATAGTCAGTTGAATGTAATGCAATCCATTAATGTTCGTCGCTAAAAGAGACTGTTGCGAGTTCCAGTCGGTAAAAATAATCTTTCTTTACTTTCTCGCTCGCCCAGGCAATGATTATGGTTCTGCAAACGATTATATTATTAAGGACGATACAGAGATGGCTATTCCAGCTTATTTATGGTTAAAAGATGATGGTGGTGCCGATATAAAAGGATCAGTTGACGTACAGAACAGAGAAGGAAGTATTGAGGTGCTAAGTTTTATCCATGGCCTCAGCATTCCGGTAGATAACCACACAGGAAAGATAACAGGAACACGAGTTCACAGCGCTCTCGAATTCGAAAAAGAATTTGACTCATCGAGTCCCTATCTCTACAAAGCCGTCTCTTCTGGCCAGACTTTAAAAAGCGCTGAGATAAAATGGTATCGTATTGATCACGCGGGTCAGGAGGAGGAGTATTTTAATATTTTTTTAGAAGGCGTAAAAATTGTGTCCGTAACGCCTGTTATGCATAACATTAAAACAATAGAAAACATGAATCATCTTGAGTCCATCACCGTACGATATGAAAAAATAACATGGAAATACTGTGACGGTAACATTCAACACTCCGATTCCTGGAAGGAACGTGTTTAATCAGAGTCATAGTAATAATTTCATGATTTATTGATGGGTACATAATGATGACATGGATTTATAGCGTCAGAAAAAAATCCTTTACGCACAATGGAAATTTTAAATTTAATGCAATGTATGCAGGTGCCGTAGGATATAAAGATGATCCTCAGTATAAAAAACTGGAAGGCAAAGGGCCTTTGCCCAGAGGAAAGTACAAAATAACAGGGAAACCTTTTAAACACCCTCATGCCGGGCCCTACACCCTGAGGCTGACCCCTTACCCTGGCAATATGATGTATGGAAGAAGCGGTTTTCTTATTCATGGTGATAGCCGTGAGCGTCCTGGCGAGGCATCAAACGGATGTATTGTTCTTGCACCAACTTTCAGGCACCAAATCTATGAGTCCGGAGACAGGGAGTTGATTGTTAAATGAGATATGTAATTCTGTTCGTATTAATATTCAGTTTTAGTAGCCATTCCAGAGTAAACGTCGCGGAGTGTATTAGTGTTCGGGGTGATATTGGAAAAACCATGCTACTCGCTATGGAGGAAGATTTAAATATCAGCAAATCCGCTCTTCTCAAAGATAAGTCTGAAGCTGAGGTAATAAGTGACTTACCCGTTACCTTCGCCTTAGCGAAAACGTATGGTTTACAGGAAAGAAAACTTAGCGGTGAAGGAAGCGACGATCCTGCAACCGCTGATGATTACGCAAAAGGCTTTATGTCGGACAATGCAAGAAACCTCATTATCAGATATACCTTCGAAGATATCAGTCATAGCCATAATATTTTATTAGCATCAGCATTTATCAGCGACAAGGACTGTATTGTCAGATTTAACGGATATCTGATAATCAACAGAGAGTTTTAATATTAAAATCATAACGAAAAGGATTATACTTCATATGGAATAACGCCGTATCTCAGACTCATCATATGAAGCCCGACGCGCTCGCCAGATCTGCATCCAAAAACACCGGTAGCATACACTTCCATACGCATACGCATACGCATACGCCTCAGACCTCTCTTCGTGTTCGCTTCGTGAGCACGATCATAGTTTCACAGTTTGCTGCTTTGCTTTGGAACCGGTTCCATTTAGGGTTTTTGTATCCGCTACGCGCAAAAACCTGCCATGGAGCAGAACATGAAACCTGACATCATTGTGGTGACCGCCGCTTATGGCCATGCGCAGATCGCCGCACTCGGCGGCCAGGCTGCGCTGCTGCCGATCATTCAGCAGGCTGGTGCTGATGGCGTCGAAATCCGCCGCGAACTGCTTGATGACGCGGCGCTGGCCGATCTGCCCGCCCTGGCGCAGGCGGTGGCACAGCATCAACTTCAGGCCAGCTATTCGGTGCCCGATACGCTGTTTTGTGACGGCGGCGAAATCAATCCGCGCATAACCCACTACGTTGAAGAAGCACGCCAGTTAAATGCGCAGCGGCTGAAAGTCGCGCTGGGACATTTCACCGGTGCACTTCACCGTGAAACGCTGCAGGCGCATCTGGCAGCACTGCCGTGTGAACTGACGGTGGAAAACGATCAGACTGAACAGGGCAGACTCGCACCCTCCGTCGCGTTTTTCACGGCGATCAGAGAAGCCGGGCTACCGATCACGATGACCTTCGACATGGGGAACTGGTGCTGGACCGGCGAAAACGCCTTCCAGGCCGCGCAGCAGCTGGCCGCGCAGGTCGGCTATGTGCACGTCAAAGCCGCCGTTCCGCATCAGGAGAGTTTCCGGGCAATTGCGCTGGATGAGGCGGACGCGGGCTGGCGTGACCTGCTGCAACAGCTGCCCGGCTCGGTGCCGCGCGGTATTGAATTTCCGCTGGAAGGCGACGATCTGATTGCGGTGACGCGCCACTATGTGTCGCTGCTGCGCAATGTGTAAGGAGTAAAAATGAGTCATCACACCCAATATCACACCGGTCCGCTTGATGTGGTCACCATCGGGGAAGCGATGGCGATGTTTGTCGCCCGTGAAACCGGCGATCTCGCCGCCGCAGAGACATTTGTTAAACGCGCAGCAGGCGCAGAACTTAATGTCGCGACCGGCCTGGCGCGTCTTGGCCTGAAAGTGGGCTGGGTCAGCCGGGTTGGCGATGACGCGTTTGGTCGCTTTATCTGCCAGCAGCTGAAAAAAGAGGGTATTGACCACGCCCGGGTCACGGTCGATAACCGTTATCCCACCGGTTTCCAGCTGAAATCCAGAGTCGATGATGGCTCTGACCCGCTGGTCGAGTATTTCCGTAAAGGCTCGGCGGCCAGCCATCTGTCGGTTGACGATTTTGACGCGGACTACTTTGGCTCGGCACGCCATCTGCACCTCAGCGGGGTGGCGGCAGCGCTCTCGGAGAGTTCACTGGAACTGCTGAAGCACACGGCCAAAGAGATGCGCGCGCGCGGGAAAACCATTTCGTTTGATCCGAATCTGCGGCCGGTGCTGTGGCGCAGTGAAGAGGAGATGCGTAAGCAGCTCAATCTGCTGGCGGAGTATGCCGACTGGGTACTGCCAGGCGAAAAAGAGGGGCTGATCCTGACCGGTTACCGTCAGCCGGAAGCGATTGCAGATTTCTACCTCGATAAGGGTGTGAAAGCGGTCGTGATTAAAACCGGTTGTGACGGCGCCTGGTACAAAACCGCACAGGGTGAACAGGGACAGGTTGCGGCGATAAAAGTCGACAACGTGGTCGACACCGTAGGGGCCGGTGACGGTTTTGCCGTCGGCGTGATCAGCGCCCTGCTGGAAGGTCAGACGCTGCCGCAGGCGATTCGCCGCGGCAATAAAATTGGTTCGATGGCGATTCAGGTCATTGGTGACAGCGAAGGTCTGCCGACGCGTCAGCAACTGGGCGACGAGTAGTTCACGCGCCCCTCTACAGACACAGGAGTTCCCGATGAAAAAGCAGACAATCGCGCCAAAACGCTGGTGGTTCATCATGCCCATCGTGTTTATCACCTACAGCCTGGCGTATCTCGATCGTGCAAACTTTAGCTTCGCCTCTGCCGCCGGGATTAATGACGATCTCGGCATCACCAAAGGCATGTCCTCGCTGCTGGGCGCGCTGTTCTTCCTGGGATACTTCTTTTTCCAGATCCCGGGCGCAATCTATGCCGAACGCCGCAGCGTGAAGAAACTGATTTTCGGCTGCCTGATCCTGTGGGGTGGCTGTGCATCGCTGACCGGTGTGGTCAGTAACATTCCGATGCTGGCAGCGATTCGCTTTGTGCTGGGCGTGGTGGAAGCAGCGGTGATGCCGGCCATGCTGATTTACATCAGCAACTGGTTTACCAAATCGGAACGTTCGCGCGCCAATACCTTCCTGATCCTGGGGAACCCGGTCACGGTGCTCTGGATGTCAGTGGTATCGGGCTATCTGATCGAATCCTTCGGCTGGCGTGAGATGTTTATCATTGAAGGGATTCCGGCGGTCATCTGGGCGATTGCCTGGTGGTTCCTGGTGCAGGATAAGCCGTCTCAGGCGCGCTGGATGAGCGATGCAGAGAAAGCGGCCCTGCAGGCTGAGCTGCAAAAAGAGCAGGAAAACATCAAGGCGGTGCGTAACTACGGTGAAGCGTTCCGCAACCGCAATGTGATCATCCTCTGCCTGCAATATTTTGCCTGGAGCATCGGTGTGTATGGCTTTGTGCTGTGGCTGCCGTCGATTCTGCGTAACGGCACGCAGATGGGCATGGTTGAAGCAGGCTGGCTGTCAGCGGTGCCTTATCTGGCGGCGACCATTGCGATGGTCGTGGTCTCCTGGGCGTCGGACAAAACCCAGAATCGTAAGCTGTTCGTCTGGCCGCTGCTGCTGGTGGGGGCGCTGGCGTTCCTTGGCTCTTACCTGGTCGGATCAAGCAACTTCTGGGCCTCCTACACCCTGCTGGTGATTGCCGGTGCCGCGATGTATGCGCCTTACGGACCGTTCTTCGCCATTATTCCTGAGATGCTGCCACGCAACGTCGCGGGCGGGGCAATGGCGCTGATCAACAGTATGGGGGCGCTGGGGTCGTTTATCGGTTCATGGATCGTCGGCTATCTTAATGGGGCGACCGGCAGCCCGGCAGCCTCTTACATCTTTATGGGATCGGCTCTGCTGGTGTCGGTGTGGCTGACGCTGATTGTGAAACCGGCGCAGAACAAAGCGCCGCCGCTGCGGGGCGCAAAACCGGCCTGAAAGCGTAAACGCTGAAGCGGGCTGGCCCGGTGCAGGTCCACAGCGCCTGCACCGTTCTCCGGGACTGTACGGATGCCGCCCGGGCGTAAACGTCAGCCTCTGTTTTCTCCGGGCGGCCCGCAAGCCGCCCGCTACTTATTTGTTTGATCGGGAGCCACTGAATGAAACCCGCTGTAATTCTCTATAAAAAACTGCCTGACGACCTCTATGCGCGTCTGGCTGAACAGTGTGACGTGACGGAAGTGAGCAATCTTTCGCCAGAGAGCCAGCAGCAGCACGCTGCGGCGTTCCGCCAGGCAGAGGGCCTGCTGGGATCGGGCGGGAAAGTGAATGACGAGCTGCTGGCGAACATGCCTAATCTGCGCGTCTGCTCCAGCGTCTCGGTGGGCTATGACAACTTCGACGTGGCGGCGCTGAATGCGCGTCATGTGGTGCTGATGCACACCCCGACCGTACTGACGGAAACCGTGGCTGACACCATGATGGCGCTGGTGCTGAGCACCGCGCGTCGGGTGCCGGAGCTGGATGCCTGGGTCAAAGCGGGCCACTGGCAGAAGAGCATCGGACCGGCGCAGTTCGGCATTGACGTACACCATAAAACGCTGGGCATTCTCGGTATGGGACGGATCGGGATGGCGCTGGCGCAGCGCGCCCACTTTGGCTTCGGCATGAAAATCCTCTACAACGCGCGCCGTGAGCATGAGGAGGCGCAGTCGCGCTTTGGCGCGCAGCGCTGCGAACTGAAACAGCTGCTGCAGCAGAGTGATTTTGTCTGCATCAGCCTGCCGCTGACTGACGAAACCCACCATCTGATTGGGGCCGCCGAGCTGGAACTGATGAAGCCGGATGCGGTGCTGATCAACGCCGGTCGCGGGCCGGTGGTGGATGAGAAGGCGCTGATCGCCGCGCTGCAGGCGGGCAAACTGCACGCCGCCGGGCTGGATGTGTTTGAGCAGGAGCCGGTTCCTGCCGACTCTCCGCTGCTGTCACTGCCGAACGTGGTGACGCTGCCGCACATCGGTTCTGCCACCCACGAAACCCGCTACGGCATGATGCAGGATGCGGTGGAGAATCTTATCGCCGCGCTCGGCGGAAACGTCGATAAAAACTGCGTTAACCCTCAGGCGCTGAAATAATCACCACGCCTTTCCATTGCGCCCGCCGATGGCGGGCGTTATGGTGAACCCCCGATTCGCAATCACAAATTTTTAACAGCTATGTCCTTTTCTCAGTTCGGCGACAAATTTACCCAACATTCCGGCATTTCACGTCTGATGGAAGATATGGGCGCAGGCCTGCGTACGCCCGGCACCATCATGCTTGGCGGCGGTAATCCGGCGCAGATCCCGGCCATGAACGACTACTTTCAGCAGCTGCTGCAGCAGATGCATGAGGAGGGCAAACTCAGCGAAGCGCTTTGCAACTATGACGGTCCGCGCGGCAAGGCGACGCTGCTGGCGTCGCTGGCCTGTCTGCTGAGCGAACAGCTTGGCTGGCCGATTACCGCAGAGAACATCGCGCTGACCAACGGCAGCCAGAGTGCTTTCTTCTATCTGTTCAACCTGTATGCCGGTCGCCGGGCCGATGGCAGTAAAAAGCGGGTGCTGTTCCCGCTGGCACCTGAATATCTTGGCTATGCGGATGCCGGGCTGGAAGAAGAGCTGTTTGTGTCAGCAAAGCCGAACATTGAGCTGCTGCCGGAGGGGCAGTTTAAATATCATGTCGATTTCGAGCATCTGCCGATGAATGATGAGGTCGGGCTGATCTGCGTCTCGCGTCCGACCAACCCTACCGGCAACGTGATCACCGATGAGGAGCTGATCCAGCTGGATGCGCTGGCGCAGCAGCATGATGTGCCGCTGCTGATCGACAATGCCTACGGTGTGCCGTTCCCCGGCATCATCTTCAGCGAAGTGCGTCCGCTGTGGAATCCCAACATTATTCTCTGCATGAGCCTGTCGAAACTCGGCCTGCCGGGTGCGCGCTGCGGCATCATCATCGCGGATGAGAAGGCCATCTCTGCGCTGAGCAACATGAACGGCATCATCAGCCTGGCCCCTGGCAGTATTGGCCCGGCCATCGCCAATGAGATGATTCGTCGCGGCGATCTGCTCCGGCTCTCCGAAGAGGTGATTAAGCCGTTTTATCAGCAGAAGGTTGCGCAGACCATTGCGATCCTGCGCCGCCATCTGTCAGAAGAGCGCTGCCTGATCCACAAGCCGGAAGGGGCGATTTTCCTCTGGCTCTGGTTCCGCGATCTGCCGATCACCACGGAAACGCTCTATCAGCGGCTGAAAGCGCGCGGGGTGCTGATGGTGCCGGGCCACTTCTTCTTTCCGGGGCTGGAGCAGGCGTGGCCGCACACCCACCAGTGTATGCGGATGAACTACGTGCCGGATGCGGAGAACATCGAGCGGGCGGTGCAGATTCTGGCGGAAGAAGTTGAAAACGCCTGGCGCGACAGCTAATCCTGTGCGTCGGTTAACGACAGCTGGCACCACTGTGCCAGCTGCTTAATCGCCTCTTCCACTTCCGCATTCCAGCCAAAACCGGCATTCAGCCGGAAACAGTGATCGTAGCGCTGATCGGTGGCAAAAATATGGCCTGGCGCAATCCCGATGCCCGCGTTGCGCGCCTTCAGAAACAGCTCGCGCACGTTCAGCGCCTGCGGCGGCATGGCGACCCACAGCACATATCCCCCTTCCGGATCGGAGACCGTTGTCCCGGCCGGAAATTCCCGCAGCACCGACTGACGCATTTCGCTGATTTGCCGCGCCAGTTCGCGCCGCAGCTTGCGCAGGTGAGCATCATAGCCACCGCTGCGCAGCAGTTCCGCCACCGCCGCCTGTGACAGCACCGAGGTGCCCATGGTGGAGGTATATTTCAGCGAGGCGATCTTACGCATATAGTTGACGCTGTGGACCCAGCCGATGCGGATGCCGGGTGCGACGGTTTTCGAGAAGCCGCTGCAGAGAATAGCGTTGGGGCTGAAGGCGCGCATCGGGAAAGGGCGACGCTCACCAAAGGCGGTATCGCCAAAAATATCATCCTCAATGATCACCACATCGTTTTCATCGGCCTGGCGCGCAATATAGGCTTTCTGCTCGTTGGGAATGCTTTTTCCCAGCGGATTGTTGACGTTGCACAGCGTCAGAAAGACCCGCACCGCTTTGCGCTGAAACAGACGGGTGAGGGTTGCCACATTCACATAGCCTTCCGGCCCGGCTTCCACTTCAATCACCCGTAAATTGAGGTTATGCAGCATCTGCAGCAGGACGAAATAGCAGGGGGACTCCACCGCCACCACATCGCCTGGCTGCGTGGTGGCGCGCAGTGACAGCGAGATCGCCTCAATGCAGCCGTTGGTGATCAGAATATCGTCGGCGCTGATATTGCAGCCGTAATCGACCGCGCGCCGGGCAATCTCCGTTTTCAGCGGCGCATAGCCGGTGCCCTTCACCGTGTTACCGAGCAGGGCGGGTTTGCTGTAACCCATCTGGCGCATCAGCAGGCCAATCCGCCTGATCGGATAGAGGGCACTGTCGCCGTTCGCCAGATCGAGGCGCACCCGGCAGTCTGATCCGAGCATCGCCAGATGCAGTTCGGTCTGCTCATCCAGCGGGGCGATGGCGCGGGGCTGTTCGCTGACGGCGGGTAACGCACGCGAAGCGGGCCGCTGTGGGGCAACAAAAAAGCCCGACTTCGGGCGGGCGACGGCGTAGCGCTCATCTTCCAGCGTACGCAGGGTTTTCAGGGCAGTGGTGAGGCTGACATTGTACTGTGTCGCCAGGGTGCGCACCGAGGGCAGACGGCTGTCGGGTGCCAGTGAACCGGCATGGATCGCCTGTTTAATCTGTTCTGCTATCTGGCGATAACGGCTGCTCTGACTCTCCTGTTCCCCGATAACCCCGGTCATCTGTTCCACCCCATATCGCGCTGATCTGTGCATATTCAACAGAGTACATTCAAAGTACTTTAGGCTGCATCTCTTAATTATTCATGACGCTAAACGGCGCACAGCGCCCGGCTGCCGTCGGGCCTGTGGCCATAACGGCAGGCCGTTCACCTAAGGAAAATGTGAAAGATGAATAATCTGCCCGCCATGATGAAAGCAATGGAAGCGTATCTCTCACCGGCCATCATCGCGTCGGCTCAGCGCTGTTCGGCCCGTCTGCTGGCGGCGTTACCCGATAAGCAGCCTGAGAACAATCGCGTCCTGCTCGCCTATGGCGGCGGCAAAGACAGCAGCTACATGGTGGCTTATGTGCGCTACATTCAGGGGCTGATCTGGCAGCAGCAGGGCACCACCTTTCATCTGCGGGTCAGCACCAACCGTCACGCGGCGATGAACCAGAGCGTCATGGATAATATTCATCGCGTTTATCAGTCGCTGGCGATGCATGACGATGAATGGGTGACCTGTCTGGTGGTGGATGGTCTGCTGATCCGCCCTTTCGCCCGCGATCTGCCGATGCCTGACAGCGTGCGTGAGCAGAACCGCAACGATGTGCTGATGAATGGCCATCGCTTTCGCGCCGATGCGCGCTCCACCTTCTGCAATGCCTGCAACCTCAGCATGGTCAACTCCTTTGGCCTGGCGGCGGACTACAACGGCGGTGTGGATATGATTATCACCGGCGATTCGCCGCAGGAGCAGGCCGCCTATGTTGCCTGGGCGCGGCACCTCTCACGACTGTTTGATGCGCCGGTCGCGGAAAAAAGCCGTGGCTTCAGCGGGTTCCTGCAGACGCTGGATGGCGTCGCAGAGCGCTACTTCAGCGACATCTACGGGGCCGGCCAGCTCACTCCCGCGCACCGCATCACCCATCAGCTGGCGCGCGATCCGCTCTTCTTCAATATCTATCAGGACACGGCCTATGAAGCAGGTGCGCACTGGGCGCTGCTCAGCGACTTTATGGGCTTCCGGTTTGATGAACTGATGTTCAGCTTTTCTGAGTCCGATTGCGGTAACCCGACGCTGATGGCGCATCTGCGTGGACTGCGGGCCGAAACGCTTCTGCAGCGCAGCTACGCCGAGGGGATCCGTGAATATGTGCGCTTTGCGCTGGGGCTGATGGTGAAGAAGGATTTTCCCCCGCAGCTGATCGACGAGATGGCGGCGCGCTATCAGGATGACGCCGCGATCCGGCAGCAGCGGCAGCGCGCAGCCGCGTTCGCCGTGCAGGCGTTTGACCTCAGCGAAGCGCAGCTGATCTGCATGATCTACTCGCCCTTTCTGGGACAGGGCCAGCAGCTCGGTCACTGGCTGACCGGGCAGCAGATCGCGCTGGAAGAGGCCGCTATCCGCGACCTGCTTGAGCAACGCAGTCAGGATGTCGCGCTGGCCAGGGCGTTAACGCACCTCTCCGGCATGACGCTGACACAGATGCGCCACTGCTGGCAGAGCAAGCCGGTCAGTTCGCTGCTGGAGGGCAAAAGCCCCGATCCCCTGTCGCGCGTGCTGCGCTTCGATCCCCACAAAGCGGTGATTCAGGTCAGTAACGGTGTGCTCAATGACACGGTGACAGAAGTCATCTCCGGGCGATAACCCGGTAAGGCGAGGCGATGAAAAAGATTTTTCTGCAAATTGGCGCCACCCGCGATGGACAGAACCCTTACTGCGCGGTGGCAAAGCGCGAAGGCTATTTCACCGTGCTGGCGGAAATGGGCGACTTTGTCGATTACCAGTCACTAAGCCTGGCGCTGCCTTTTGATCTGATTATTCGCCTCGACCGCCCTGAGAATCCGTGGGAGGTGATGCAGGCTTATCTGCACGCCGGTTTACTGGCGCATCCGCTGGTGGTGCTGGCGGGCTTTGAAGCCTACAACGCCAGCGCCGGGCGACTGCGCGACATGCTGGCCGGGCCGGACGCGCCCGCCGCCTTTATCCCGCTGGATAAATATGCGCAGCGCATGGCGCTGAAAAAAGCCTGGCCGCGCTTCCCGCAGCCGGAGTTCCGCTTTTTTGCCTCGCCGCTCAGCATTCTGGATGCGGAGCAGGCGCTCATCTACCCCTGCGTCGTCAAACCGGTAGATGGCGGCGGCGGGCTGGGCATCTGGCTGATTGAGCGGGCCGATCAGCTGCGCAGCGTGGTGAAGCAGCTGGTGCAGACCATGAACTATGGCGGGCGCGGCTTCAGCGGCTTTATCGTGGAAAGCGCCCTGATCGGCGAGGAGTTTTCGCTACAGGGTGTGGTCGCGCAGGGACATCCCCGGGCGCTGACCTGCTGCCAGAAGGTGATTGAGCAGCACCGGGACAGTGAAGGCTGCGTCAGCTTTTATGAGTCGGGGCATGTGGCGATGGCAGCAGCGGCGCTGCCCGCCGCATTCAGCAGTCTCATGACCTTCTGCTGCGAAACCTTTGGCTACCGTCAGGGCGCGTTTCATATCGATTTCATTGTGGTTAACGGCGTGCCGCATTTTCTGGAGATGGGGTTCCGGCTCTCTGGCATGGGGGTGGCGACGCTGGTTGAGGAGGCGACCGGTATCAACTGGGCTGAGGTGACTTTCCGGCTGGAGGCAGGCGGCACCCTGCCTGCCTTTGCCCTGAGCACGTCACGCGCTGTCGGCCAGCTGCGCCTGCGCCAGCCCGCGCAGCTGCAGGCGGCGGAACGCTGGATTGAACAGCATCAGCAGGGGGCGCTGCTACCCCCCCTCCGGTTGCCTGCGTTGCAGGTGTCATCCCGCTCATCGCTCTACGCCGATCTGACCCGTCACGCCGGCATTCTGGCGACCTTCAGCCTCAGCGCCCCGACGCGGGAGCCGATTATGACCCTTTTTCAGCAGGTGATTGCCGCGCAGCCGGTGACCGCCGGGGGAGACAAAGTATGTGCAGAATGATTCTGGCGCATGGCAGGTTCGACAGCGCACAGATTCTGGAGGCGGCACGCGCCATGAGCTGCGGCGAAGGCGCCGAACACGATGGCCCAATCAAATCCCATCCCAACGGCTGGGGCTGCCTGTGGCTGGAAGCGGGGGAGATCCACACCCTGCACGGCACGGGCGCGTTTGCGGAGGCGCTGCCGGACATCGATGTGGATCGGCTGCGCAGTCCGTTTCTGGCAGTGCATGTGCGCCACGCCACGCTGAGTAAAAATCAGGGGCTGGCCTTTTCTCATCCGCTGACGCGCCACAGCGCGGGTCATCAGTGGTACATGATGCACAACGGCTTTCTGCCGACCATCCACCGCCAGCTTGGCCTGGCGGAATCCCGTTTCGATTCAGAAGAGTACCTGCGCTACCTGGTCGATCAGACTACGCCCGCCGACTTCACCCGCGACTATCTGCGCGCAAAGATGGCGCAGGTGGAACCCGGCGGCAGCGCAGGCAATGCCATTTTCGTCACCCGTGACAAAGCCTGGGCGTGGCAGTGGTATCCCCACGACACCCCCTGGCCTGACTATTTTACGATGCATTTTCGGCAACAGGACGGTTGCACGCTGATCGCTTCTGAACCCGTAACAATACCAGGCAGCGCTGGCAGCTGGCGGCGAATGAACAATCATGAACTCTATGAAATTCCGTTTAGGGAGTGATAAACATGGCTATTTTCAATCAGTTCCGCGTGATTAATCCCAGCATGTTTGTGGAGTCGACCTGGCTGGATGACATCGTCACGGCGCGTGTGCCGCTGCTGGTGCTGCGACATTTCCTGACGCCGGAGGCGCGGGAAGCGGTGGTGGCGGATCTGCAGCGCTGCCGGGAAAAGATCCGTGTTTCTCACTATCCGAATGGCGCGCTGACCACGCTCGGTCCCTATCTGGCGCGTCACACCGCGGAACCCGATAACTATTTTACCGAGCTGCGCGATATCCAGCCGGCGCTGCCCCCTTCACTCACCACCCTGCGTGAGCAGATCTACCTCTGGGTTCAGCATGCGCTGCGGCTGGAGAGTCTGCGCATCGCCCACGAGCCGGGCCACGGTGACTACGCCGGTTCTATCGTGCGGTTTCATGCCGATGGCGTCGCTAACCCGTTGCACAACGACAATATCATGCGGGATGCCGCCGGAACCGGGCTGGCGGTGACGCAGATTCTCCATCAGCTCAGCTGCGTGGTCTGCCTGCAGGAGTGCAACGCGGGCGGGGCGCTGCGGATCTACAACAAAAAATGGGCGCCGGAGGATGAGCAGTTCAAAACTGCCGGTGAGCTGGGCTATCCCGGCGAGGTGATTGAAAACAGCGAAGTCTGCGAATTTTCACCACGCAGTGGCGATATCTATCTGTTTAATCCCGCTTTTTATCATGAGATCGATCGGGTTGAAGGTAATACCCGCATCACCATGGGATTCTTTTTCGGGCTGACCGATAAAAAAATGAAACACGCGATCGCCTGGAGTTAATCCGGTCCGGGCCAGACAAGGAGAGGGATATGACGACGTTTGAAAAAATCACCGCGCTGCTGGATCAGCATCAGGCCAGCTACCGCGTCGTGGAGCATGAGGCGATAGGGCAGACCGACCAGATCAGCCAGATACGCGGTAATGCACTGGGTCAGGCGGCTAAGGCGATGGTGCTGGAAGTCGTCATGCCGGACGGTGCGCCGCCGCGTCCGCTGCTGGCGATTGTGCCGGGCGACTGCCGGATCAATTTTAAAAGTGCGGCGCGCGCCATCGGCGGAAAGAAATCCTCTTTCGCCGCGCCGGCGCTGGCGCAGGCGCTGACCGGCTGTGTAATGGGCGCGGTGCCGCCATTCAGTTTTGATGACCGGCTGGCGCTGCGGATCGATACCCGGCTGCAGCAGGTCGGAACGTTATGGTTTAACGCGGGCGAGCTGGATAAATCGATCGCGCTGGCTGTAGATGACTATTTTCGCATCGTGGGGGAAGCGTGTTGTGCTGATATCGCGACCCCGCTTGCGATCACCGCCTGACGGCGGCTCAAGGAGTTTCTGATGTCGGTAAAAGATATGCTGTTAGCGTTGTGCGTGGTGGTGGCGTGGGGCGTCAATTTTGTGGTGATCAAGCTGGGGCTGCAGGGGATGCCGCCTTTTCTGCTTGCCGGACTGCGCTTCACGCTGGTCGCCTTCCCTGCCATTTTCTTTGTGCGCCGTCCGTCGATCCCGCTGCGCTGGCTGGTGGTTTACGGTATGACCATCAGTTTTGGTCAGTTTGCGTTCCTCTTCCTGGCGATTCAGCTCGGTATGCCAGCAGGCCTGGCCTCCCTGGTGCTGCAGGCGCAGGCGTTCTTTACCCTGCTGCTGGGGACGCTGCTGCTGGCGGAGAAGCTGCGCTGGAACCACATCACCGGGATTATCATCGCCACGCTGGGGATATTTCTGCTGGCGACGGCAGGGATGGAAGGACAGACCAGCGCCGGCATTACGCTGACGACCATGATGCTGACGCTGTCGGCGGCCCTGTCGTGGGGGCTGGGTAATATTACCAACAAGATCATTATGCGGAATCGCAGCGTGCCGATTATGTCGCTGGTGGTCTGGAGTGCGCTGGTGCCAGTCATTCCGTTTTTTGCCTGCTCGCTGCTGTTTGAGGGGCAGGAGGCCATCGCCAGCAGCCTGCTGCACATCGGGCTGCAGACGGTGCTGGCGCTCTTTTATCTGGCCTTTGTCGCCACCATCATCGGCTACGCCATCTGGGGAAATCTGCTCAGCCGCTACGAAACCTGGCGCATCGCCCCGCTGTCGCTGCTGGTGCCGGTGGTCGGGATCATTACCGCTGCGCTGGTGCTGGATGAGCATCTTTCCGGGCAGCAGGTGCTGGGCGCCTCGGTCATTATTGCGGGCCTGCTGGTCAACGTGTTTGGCGGCGTGCTGGGGCAGCGTTTCGCGATGCGAACGCAGTAGGGTGACAGGGCAAAAAAAAAACGCCGCTGACGCGGCGTTTTCCATGATTACTTCAGAATCTCAATACGGCGTGGTTTGGCTTCTTCCGGCACCAGACGTTCAAGATCGATACTCAGCAGACCATTTTCGAGACGGGCATCGCGCACCACAATGTGGTCGGCAAGCTGGAATTTACGCTCGAAGTTACGCTCGGCGATACCCTGATACAGGTATTTACGCTCGGCCTGCTCTTCCGGGTGAGCACCCCGTACGATCAGCACGTTATCGTGTGCCGTGATATCGAGCTCGCTCTGAGAGAAACCGGCCACCGCGATGGTAATGCGGTAGTGATTTTCATCGACCAGTTCAACGTTATAGGGAGGATAACCCCCGTTGCTCTGATTCTGGTTCGATTCAAGCAGGTTAAACAGGCGATCAAAACCGATAGCTGAGCGATAAAGTGGGGTGAGATCAAAGTTACGCATATTAAGACTCCTGAATTTCAGCAAGTTTTGGCAACCTTCCACTACTGGACAGGCTGGATCCGGCACCTCACTGTCCCTTTCGGCGACGGTGAGCGCGTCCGTAATCTAAAAATGGGTGCCAGAGAAGAATTTTCAAGCGTGCAGAATGCAATTTTTTTCGCCAATCTCAGGAAATGACATACACTCAGAACACCTTTTGTCAGACCCGAACGGACTTCGCCCCAGAGTGTTGACGTTGTCTGGCAAGCCAACTCAGCCCGGCGCATGTCAGGGCTGAAGGGATGATGATAATGAAATTGATGAAGACCTTACCTCTGGCTGGAATGGTTTGCTGCGCAATGGCGACAACCGGTTGTTCCAGCGTGATGTCACACACAGGTGCGAGTCAGGGCTATTATCCAGGCACCCGGGCCAGCGCGGATATGCTGACCGACGGGGAGACCAGCTGGGCGCTGAAGCCGCTGGCGCTGATCGATCTTCCTTTCTCTGCCGTGATGGATACGCTGCTGCTGCCGTGGGACTACTACCGCAGCGACAAAGATAAATCACTCGACTCCCCGCGGGAACGCATTCTGCAGAGCGAAAAGCTGGCGCACACGCAGGAGAGCTTGGCGCAGGCGCAGCCTATGCCTCCACTGCGCCCTCAGCCGCAACCGTAAACAGCTGCCGCCAGCCCTCCACCTCGCGCATATACGCAATCTGCGTGCCGTCAGGTGACCAGACGACTGCGTCGCCTGAGGGGGCGTCATCCGTTCTGCGCGTCAGACGCTGGCACTCGCCGCTCTCAATGTCACATCGCATCACGCTGTTATCACAGATAAAGGCGACGGCCTGGCCATCGGGATGCCAGCTGAAGGCGGACTGAATGCTGCTGCCGAGACGGGTCACCTGACGCGGTTCGCCGCCGTTGGGAGAGACCGTCCAGAGCTGGGTCACCCCTCCGTCATCTGCCATCAGAAACGCAATCTGGCTGCCATCGGGCGCGCTGCGCAGCCAGTGGCGCGGTTGCAGCGCCAGGCCGCGACCGTGTGTCAGACGGCGCTGCCTGACGCCAGCGGGGGGCGCAGGTAACTGCTGGCTGCTGCCCTCCAGCGGGCTGTTGCCGGGCCGGGCGTAATCGTCCAGAGCTTCGGGCAGATCAACAACAAACACTTCAGGACGCTTCTCCCCTTCCGCCGTCAGCGTGTCGCCGATGAACGCGATGGCCCAGCGCTGCCAGTGGCCGTCCGGTTTCTGATAGCCGCAATTACCGATCCAGCACTCTTCATAGGCACGGTTAATCTGGTCGCTGCCCGGCTGCGGTGCCGGATGCGTCTCGCTCACCAGCAGGCAAAAGTAGCTGCCGTCATACTCCCGAGGATGCTGCTTAACCGGCGTGACTGCGCGCAGCGGCACCGCGATGCCGACGTTGCGCAGATCCAGCCGGCTATCCCGTTCATGCATGACATGGTCATTGTAGGTAAAGCTCAGGCGTGAACCGTCGGGACTGAAGACATGCACATGCGACCCGCCCCGCAGCGCGCCAGGCGTAAAGGGGGGCGTGATATCGCAGGCATCCAGATTGACAGCGGTGGCATTCTGAATAATTACCCCGCGGCGGTGATGGAAATCATACTGCCACCGGGCATCGGGATGTTCCGGGCCATGAATGCAGACGTAGCGCGGCGGCATATCGGGGCTGACCGTCACCACGCCGACATGCGCACCGTGCTGCGCCCGATAGAGCACCTCCACCTCACCGGTCATCACATTGACCCGCTCAATGGTCTGGCTGGTAAAGGAGGCGCCCGAAGGACGCACGTCAAATGCCAGCCACTGGCTGTCGGCAGTCCAGACATTGATATTGGTCAGCTGATGCTGACGGGCAGCAAAGGTGATCTGTTTTTCTGACATGGCGAAACCCGCGCAGGAAGAGTTGCCCGACAAATTACGCGATTCTGTTTTGCGCTGCAGCTTTTTTACCGGGTTCCGGGCCGACGCGGCCCGGAAAGAGCAGGGCCGTTACAGCACTAACTCTTCAATGGCGTGTGCGACGCCATCTTCCATATTGGTTTTCGTGATGAACTGAGCGATAGCCTTGACCGAATCAATAGCATTACCCATAGCGACGCCCGTTCCCGCGTATTCAATCATCGCCAGGTCATTCTCCTGATCGCCTATCGCCATCACCTCTTCCTGCTTCAGGCCGAGCTTCTCCGCCAGCATTCTGACGCCCTGACCTTTGTTGACCCGGCGATCGAGGATTTCGAGGTAATAAGGCGCACTCTTCAGGATGGTGTAGGTCTGCTTAGCGTGCTCTGGCAGGCGGGCAATCGCCGCGTCGAGCAGGGCCGGACGGTCGATCATCATCAGTTTTGGAAAACGCATCGCGCGGTCCATCTCTTCCACCGCGCGATAGCGCACCGGAATCCCGGTCAGGCTCGCTTCATGGATGGTGTATTCGCTGATGTCTTTGTTGGGCGTATAGAGATGGGATTTGTCGAACGCCTGGAAATGGACGCCAAGTTCACGCGCCAGCTGCTCAATGTAGAGGTAGTCGTCAAAGGTCAGCGTCACTTCCGCCACGCACTCACCATCTTCAGCCTGATGAACCAGCGCGCCGTTGTTACTGATCGCGTACTGGCCGGGGGTCTGCATATCCAGCTCCATCAGATAGCGCTGGATACCCACAAACGGCCGGCCGGTGGTCAGCACAATCGATACCCCCTGCTGGCGGGCGCGATCAAGGGCAGATTTTACCCCCGGCGTGATCTCATGCTGCGGATTGAGCAGGGTGCCATCCATGTCGATAGCGATCAATTTAATTGCCATAGAGTCCTCGTTGCGTCTGGGTTTGGTTCAATGCTAGCGCGATTCAGCGCGTATTGACCAGTTTCATAGCAGGCGGGCACCCCCGGCCGACCGTCAGCGTCAGGCGGTAAACAGATCGCGGTGAATTTTAATCACGGCTTTTCGGATAATGGCGGGTTCACCCGGCGCGCAGCAGGGGCGATGAATATCGTGCGGAAAAAAGATCGCGAACATGCCGGGCAGCAGCGTGATCACCGACTCATTCAGCGTCTTCTGATAAAAGACCACGTCGCGTTGCTGAGCAAAATCCTCGGTCACTCGCTGATCGGGGTGGGCGCGGGCCACGCCGATATTCTCACTGCCGGCCAGCAGAAACTGAATGTCGATGTAGCTGAAGTGGGATTCTGCCCGACGCGCGCTCGCCGGTTCGGTCATCATCTCCTGCACCAGGCAGAACATCTTATCCTCAGGCAGGATGGCATATTTACCGGTGTCGAGCTGGCTGAAGTCGGTGTCAGTCATCCAGCGTATCGCCTGATCGATAACCGGATGAAAGGCGTGACGTTCTCTGTCCCAGTCGTGACAGTCGCAGACAATCATAAGGTAACTCCCTGTATTAACGTTGTGCGCGCTCAAGGCGCAAAGAGAGGCAAGCGTAAAGGAGCAGGGCGGGGGAAAACGTGATCGGTCTCGCAGCACCGGGCGCGGCGTTCGCCGCGGCGGCATAAAAAAAGGCCATCACCGGAGTGATGGCCTGTCCGGTCTGCGACCGATCAGATATCGATATTGGCTGCTTTCAGCGCATTCTCTTCGATGAAGGCGCGGCGTGGTTCAACCGCATCGCCCATCAGCGTGGTGAACAGCTGGTCAGCACCAATGGCATCTTTGATGGTGACGCGCAGCATACGACGGCTGTCCGGGTCCATGGTGGTTTCCCACAGCTGATCCGGGTTCATCTCGCCCAGACCTTTGTAGCGCTGAACAGAGAGGCCGCGACGCGACTCTTTAACCAGCCACTCAATCGCCTGTTCGAAGCTGGCCACCGGCTGACGACGCTCACCACGTTCAATGTAGGCATCCTCTTCCAGCAGGCCACGCAGTTTGCCGCCAAGATCGCAGATTTTGCGGTACTCCGGTCCCTGAATGAACTCCGCTTCCAGCGGGTAGTCGGTATCCACACCGTGGGTGCGAACGCGCAGGACCGGCTCGAAGAGGTTCAGCTCGCGGTTTTCACGAACCTGGGCCAGCCAGGTGCTGCCGTGCGCTTCGCGTTCAGTCAGATAGCTCACCAGACCGTTCAGCCAGGTCGTGACCTCCGCTTCGTTGGTCAGATCGCTCAGCGTGTCGTGATAAATCAGCGCGCGCAGCATGGCCACCGGATAACGGCGCTCCATACGCTTGATCATCTTCTGCGTGCTGTTGAAGTCAGAGACCAGCGTCTCCAGCGGCTCACCGCCCAGTGCCGGGGCGCTGGCGTTGGTGTGCAGCGTGGCACCATCCAGCGCGATGGCGATCTGATACTGATCCATCGCCTCGTCATCTTTGATGTACTGCTCCTGCTTGCCTTTCTTCACTTTGTAGAGCGGCGGCTGGGCAATATAAACGTGGCCGCGCTCAATGATTTCCGGCATCTGACGATAGAAGAAGGTCAGCAGCAGGGTACGGATATGTGAACCATCGACGTCGGCATCGGTCATGATGATGATGCTGTGATAGCGCAGCTTGTCCGGGTTGTACTCGTCGCGGCCAATGCCGCAACCCAGTGCGGTGATCAGCGTGGCCACTTCCTGAGAGGCGAGCATCTTATCGAAACGCGCTTTCTCAACGTTCAGGATCTTACCTTTCAGCGGCAGGATCGCCTGGTTTTTACGGTTACGGCCCTGTTTGGCCGAGCCGCCTGCGGAGTCACCCTCCACCAGGTAGATTTCAGAGAGCGCCGGGTCGCGCTCCTGGCAATCCGCCAGTTTGCCTGGCAGGCCAGCCAGATCCAGCGCGCCTTTACGGCGGGTCATCTCACGGGCGCGGCGTGCCGCTTCACGGGCGCGCGCGGCGTCGATGATTTTACCGACCACGATTTTGGCGTCTGACGGGTTTTCCAGCAGGTATTCCGCCAGCAGTTCGTTCATCTGCTGCTCAACCGCCGATTTCACCTCTGACGAAACCAGTTTGTCTTTGGTCTGTGAGGAGAATTTGGGGTCCGGTACTTTTACCGACACGACGGCAATCAGACCTTCACGGGCATCGTCACCGGTGGCGCTGACTTTGGCTTTCTTGCTGTAACCCTCTTTATCCATGTAGGCGTTCAGGGTACGGGTCATCGCCGCACGGAAACCGGCAAGGTGCGTACCGCCGTCACGCTGCGGGATGTTGTTGGTAAAGCAGTAGATATTTTCCTGGAAACCGTCGTTCCACTGCAGCGCCACTTCCACACCGATGCCATCTTTCTCGTTTGAGAAGTAGAAGACGGTCGGGTGAATCGGGGTTTTGTTTTTGTTCAGGTACTCAACAAACGCCTTAATGCCACCTTCGTAGTGGAAGTGGTCCGTTTTGCCGTCACGCTTATCTTCCAGACGGATCGAAACGCCTGAGTTCAGGAAGGAGAGTTCACGCAGGCGTTTCGCCAGAATGTCATACTCAAAATCGCGGACGTTGGTGAAGGTTTCGTAGCTCGGCCAGAAACGGACGCGGGTACCGGTTAAATCGGTGTCGCCGGTCACCGTCAGCGGCGACTCGGGAACGCCGTGGACGTAAATCTGCTGATGCACTTTGCCTTCGCGACGAATGGTCAGCTCCAGCTTCTGTGACAGGGCGTTAACGACCGAGACACCCACGCCGTGCAGGCCGCCGGAGACCTTGTAGGAGTTATCATCGAACTTACCGCCCGCATGCAGAACGGTCATGATCACTTCAGCGGCGGACACGCCCTCTTCTTCGTGAATCCCGGTCGGAATGCCGCGTCCATCATCCTGCACCGAGACGGAGTTATCCGCATGGATGGTGACCACAATGTCACTACAGTGACCAGCGAGCGCTTCGTCGATTGCGTTATCCACGACCTCGAATACCATGTGATGCAGACCGGTACCGTCATCGGTATCGCCGATATACATGCCCGGGCGTTTGCGTACCGCATCAAGTCCTTTCAGGACTTTAATACTTGAGGAGTCATAAGAATTCGACATCAACGTTTCTCGCTCATTTTAATCTTCAGGTTGAACCGCTATTTTACCCTGTTCCACGCGGAACATCTTGCCCTTTTCGTCGGTCATGTCGATTACATGTCCGGCAGAAATGGCGCTGACAAACACCTGAGCCTGAGTGGCTTTTAACCGGTCCGCCAGCAGGCGTCGGCGGCTCTCATCCAGCTCAGAAGCAAAGTCATCAATGAGGTAAATACAGCGGCGTCCGCTCTGGCTTGTCAGGAACTCGCCCTGTGCCAGACGCAATGCACACATCAGCAGCTTGAGCTGCCCGCGTGAGAGTAAATCTTCCACCGGCGTCCCTTCAGCCCGGATTCGGAAATCCGCTTTATGGGGGCCGCTGGCGGTGTAGGTCAGTGCACGATCGCGCTCAAAGTTACGTTCCAGCAGCTCGCCATAGTCGCTCTCTTTGTCCCAGCCGCGCTGGAAGGAGAAGCGCAGGTCAAATTCCGGCAGGAACTGGCTGCAGGTGCCGGTGATTTCGGCGGAAATGGCGGCACTGTATTCCGCCCGCCACAGGCTGATCTGTTCAGCCAGCGGCACCAGCTCCTGATCCCAGGGTCGGATCTGGCTGTAGCGGGTGACCTGACGCAGCGCGGCGTTGCGCTGCTTAAGCAGGCGACGCAGGTTGTTCCAGGCGTTGAAAAAGCCGGGCGTGTTATGGAAGCAGCCCCAGTCAACATAGGCTCTGCGGTATTTGGGGCCGCCATTGAGCAAACTAAAGCCTTCGGGCGTAATTAATTGCATCGGCAGCAGCTGTGCCAGCTCGGCGACTTTGTGACCGTCGCTGCCATCAATGCGCACTTTACTGTCACCGGCCCGGTTTTTAGTCAGCCCGACCGAAATTTCCCGCTCTTTGCTCTCCAGCCGTCCGTGCAGCACAAAGGCCGCCTCGTCGTGACGGATGACGCGCCCCGCCTGCAGGCTGCGAAACGACCGGCCATGCCCCAGCGTATGGATCGCCTCTAACACGCTGGTTTTGCCGCTGCCGTTGACGCCGACCAGAAAATTAAAGCCGGGAGCCAGTTGCAGGTCAGCCTGTTCGATATTACGAAAATCTTTAATAAGAAGGCGGGTTAAAGCCATGAATCAGTCCAGCGTGAGGGGCAATGATCGGGATAAAATGGTAAAAATTCAGGACTTACCTTTAACAATCCAGGGCGTCGACGGCGAAGCAGGTTTGCCCGACATCCCATTCACCAGGCCGCAGGCGTCGCCGCCAGTCTGGTTCCGGCCAGCGCGCAGACCCTGGGAGCATACTGAAGTATGTGACCAGGGGCGAGCACTGCCCGGAATCAGAATGGCAAGTAAGCCAGGCCGATATGTAACACCTACAAGCGCATGGGCATAACGACATAGGCCGCAGCAGGACTCGCCACATCCTCAATCTGCACGCTCGACACCGAATCGGTCAGCAGCAGACGCACGTTCTCACACTTCAGCGCGTTCAGCACATCCAGCACGTAACTGACGTTAAAGCCAATCTCCAGTTCGGTGCCGTTATAGCTGACATCCAGCATCTCTTCCGCCTCTTCCTGTTCCGGGTTATTGGCGGTGATCTTCAGCTGGTTTTCGGTGATATAGAGGCGCACCCCGCGGAACTTCTCGTTGGAGAGGATCGCCGCACGGGCAAAAGCCTGTTTAAGCAGATCGCAGCCCGCTTCCAGCACTTTGTCGGGATTCTTCGGCAACACGCGGCGATAATCGGGGAAACGCCCATCAACCAGCTTAGAGGTGAAGATGTAGTCGCCGACGTGTGCACGAATATTGCTGCCGCCAATCTGCACCTGCAGCGGCGTCTCGCCGCCATCCAGCAGGCGCAGCAGCTCAATCACGCCTTTACGCGGCACAATCACCGAATGACTCGGCAGCGCCTGGCCAACCGGCATTGAGCAGACGGCCAGACGGTGACCGTCCGTCGCCACGGTGCGCAGTTCTTCCCCTTCGGTTTCAAACATCATGCCGTTGAGGTAGTAACGCACATCCTGATGCGCCATGGAGAACTGGGTCGCTTCGATCAGCCGCTTCATCGTCGCCTGCGGCAGGGTGAATTCGACTTCACTCTGCCAGTCGTCAAGATTCGGGAAGTCACTGGCGGGCAGGGTGGAGAGGGAAAAACGGCTGCGTCCTGAGCGCACCAGCATGCGATCGCCTTCCAGCGCCAGCGTGATCTCTGCGCCATCCGGTAAGCCACGACAGATATCGAGGAATTTACGCGCCGGAACGGTGGTTGCGCCAGGCTCATGCGCCTGCGTCAGCGCCACGCGTGCCACCATCTCCATTTCCAGATCGGTACCGGTCAGCAGCAGCGAACCTTCTGTTACCTGCAGCAGCAGGTTTCCGAGGATTGGCAGCGTTGGACGCCCGCCCAGCGGGCCACTTACTTGTTGCAGCGGCTTCAGCAGCTGCTCACGTTCAACAATAAATTTCATAGCGTCACGAAGATAATGTTCTGATGAGATTAGAGAAATCTTCTTTGATATCGTGGCTCTCTTCACGCAGCTGCTCAATCTTGCGGCAGGCATGAAGCACCGTTGTATGGTCGCGTCCCCCAAAAGCGTCGCCAATTTCCGGCAGGCTATGGTTCGTCAACTCTTTTGCCATCGCCATCGCCATCTGGCGCGGACGTGCAACCGAGCGCGAACGGCGCTTGGAAAGCAGATCGGCAACCTTGATTTTGTAGTACTCAGCCACGGTCTTCTGAATATTATCGATGGTGACCAGCTTTTCCTGCAGCGCCAGCAGATCGCGCAGCGCTTCACGCACGAAGTCGATCGTAATGGCCCGGCCGGTAAAGTTGGCGTTGGCGATCACGCGGTTCAGTGCGCCTTCCAGCTCACGCACATTGGATCGTAAACGCTTGGCAATAAAGAAGGCGACTTCACCCGGCAGGCGGATGTCATTCTCATCCGCTTTTTTCATCAGGATCGCCACCCGCGTTTCCAGCTCAGGCGGCTCGATCGCCACCGTTAATCCCCAGCCGAAACGGGACTTAAGACGATCTTCCACCCCGTTGATCTCTTTGGGATAACGATCCGAGGTGAGGATGATCTGCTGATTGCCCTCTAATAAGGCATTAAAGGTGTGGAAAAACTCTTCCTGCGATCGCTCTTTATTGGCAAAGAACTGAATGTCATCAATCAGCAGCGCATCCACTGAACGGTAGTAGCGTTTGAACTCTTCGATCGCATTGTTCTGCAGTGCCTTAACCATGTCCTGCACAAAACGCTCGGAGTGCATGTAAACCACTTTTGCATTGGGTTTACGGGCAATGATGCCGTTACCTACTGCATGCAGCAGGTGCGTTTTACCCAGACCGGTGCCGCCATACAGAAACAGCGGGTTATACGCGCCGCCGGGATTATCCGCCACCTGACGTGCCGCCGCGCGCGCCAGCTGGTTGGATTTACCCTCGACGAAGTTGTCGAAGTTATGACGGTTATTCACATTCGAGCGGTAGGTCACGTCCGCCGGTGCCGGCACATTATCCCAGCTGGGACGCACGATCTGCGTCGGTGCCGGACGAACATGGCTCTGCACGGGCATCACCGGTGCGCTGACGCTGGCCATGACCGGCTGGCTGACCGCTGCCGCCTGCTGCTGAACCGGGCGCGTGCCGACTTCAAAACGCAGCGCGGGCACGTTGGGGCCACAGAATTCATTCAGCAGCGCATTGATACTGTTGAGGTATTTATCCCGGACCCAGTCGAGTACGAAGCGATTTGGAGCATACAAGGCAAGCGTATTGTCGTTTAACTCAGCCTGCAGTGGACGGATCCACATGCTGAATTCGGTGGCAGGAAGCTCATCCTGCAAACGGGCAAGACACTGTTGCCAAAGCGTAAGTGACACGGCGGACTCCACTCGTACAAATTCGATAAGAATAGTAGGCGTTACTCTAAGAAACGTTCATTTTTTGACACAGACGAAAGAAAGCGCCTGCGACCGCTATCAGCGGTTTTCCAGCCTGCAATCAGCGGAGGATCGTCAGCGGAAGGGCGGATCATAGCGCAAAGCGAGACAGAGATCTTCCCTTTCTACACAGTTTTGATCCTTTTTATCCACAGGCCAGAGGCGCGCAACGAAGTTTACGCCAGTTGCCGGAAAAACCCGCAGGGATCTGGCGAAAAGCGTCAGAATTTCGGACGATGTCTCGTTTTATCCCCATGATCCCGCCTCCCGATCGTAATAAGATCCCGTACGATCCTTGCGCTTTAGAGCGGAGCCCGTATAATTCCCCACCCGACATTGCGCCCCAAAGCAAAATGTCGGAACTCAGCGGGCTGTATGCGGGTTTTCAGGTACCGTGCCACGCGAAGTAAATTGACTCGGGACTGTACAATTATTACAATCCCGCCTCTTTATTAAAGACACATTGAGGCGTCGGTCGATTTACTGGCCCGAAACGCGTCACCCAGTGAAAATTTTCAAGTTTAGGTAGAAACCGCCATGAAACGCACTTTTCAACCGTCCGTACTGAAGCGCAACCGTTCACACGGTTTCCGTGCTCGTATGGCAACAAAAAATGGTCGTCAGGTTCTGGCACGTCGTCGTGCTAAAGGCCGTTCTCGTCTGACCGTTTCTAAGTAATAAAGCTAGCCCTCATGGGTAAGCTCGCATTTCCCAGGGAGTTACGCTTGTTAACTCCCACTCATTTCACTTTCGTCTTCCAGCAGCCACAACGGGCTGGCACGCCGCAAATCACTATTCTCGGCCGCCTTAACGCGCTGGGGCATCCCCGCATCGGTCTCACCGTCGCTAAAAAACATGTGAAACGCGCCCACGAACGCAACCGGATCAAGCGATTGACCCGCGAAAGCTTTCGTCTGCGTCAACATGAACTGCCGTCGATGGACTTCGTGGTGGTCGCGAAGAAGGGGGTTGCCGATCTGGATAACCGTATGCTGGCGGAAGCGTTGGAGAAATTATGGCGTCGTCACTGTCGCCTGGCGCGCGGCTCCTGATCGTCCTGATACGCGTCTATCAACGCGGTATCAGTCCATTACTGGGACCACACTGTCGGTTTCACCCGACCTGCTCTCATTACGGAATTGAGGCGTTACGCAGGTTCGGCCTGATAAAAGGCAGTTGGTTGACATTAAAACGCGTATTAAAATGCCACCCCTTGAACCCGGGTGGTGACGATCCTGTGCCGCCAAAAACCTTTGATACCAGAGAACATTAACGATGGATTCGCAACGCAATCTCTTTCTCATCGCTTTTCTGTTCGTGACCTTTATGATCTGGCAAGCCTGGCAGACGGACCACGCTCCGCAGCCACAGCAGACGCAGACCACACAGGGCACCAACAGCGTAGCGGGTGATACCGCCAGTCAGGGTGTACCGGCCAGCGGTCAGGGCCAGACGATCACCGTTAAGACTGATGTCCTGTCATTAAATATCAACACCCGCGGCGGTGATGTTGAACAGGCACAGCTGCTGACTTTCCCGGACAAACTGGGTTCTGACCAGCCGTTCCAGTTGCTCGAAACGACGCCAGCCTTCCTTTATCAGGCGCAGAGTGGTTTAACCGGCCGTAATGGCCCGGATAACCCGAACAACGGTGCGCGTCCGCTGTTCACCACGGCACAGGATCACTTCGAGCTGGCTGATGGCCAGGCTGAACTGCGTGTGCCGATGACCTATACCGCTGAAAATGGCGTGGTTTACACCAAAACCTTCATCTTCAAGCGTGGCGAATATGCCGTTAATGTCGACTATCATGTCAACAACACCACCCAGCAGCCGCTGGAAGTGTCGCTGTTTGGCCAGCTGAAGCAGACTATCGATCTGCCTAAGCATCGTGATACCGGCAGCAACAACTTTGCACTGCATACCTTCCGTGGCGCGGCGTACTCCACCAGCGAGTCGAAATATGAGAAGTACAAATTCGACACCATCGCGGATAACGAGAACCTGAACACCACCACCAGCAATGGCTGGGTGGCGATGCTGCAGCAGTACTTTGCAACCGCATGGGTTCCGCGTACCGAAGGCACCAACACCCTTTACACCAGCAACCTGGGTAACGGCGTGGCGGCGATTGGCTATAAATCTGCACCGGTAACCATCGCCGCAGGCGCACAGCAGAATCTGGGCGCAACTCTGTGGGTCGGCCCGGAAATCCAGGACAAGATGGCTGCTATTGCGCCGCACCTTGATCTGACCGTGGATTACGGCTGGTTGTGGTTTATCTCTCAGCCGCTGTTCAAGCTGCTGAAATTTATCCACAGCTTCATCGGTAACTGGGGCTTCTCCATTATCGTGATCACCTTCATCGTGCGCGGCATCATGTACCCGCTGACCAAAGCGCAGTACACCTCGATGGCGAAGATGCGCATGCTGCAGCCGAAAATTCAGGCGATGCGTGAGCGTCTGGGTGATGACAAGCAGAAGCAGAGTCAGGAAATGATGGCGCTGTATAAAGCAGAGAAAGTGAATCCGCTGGGTGGCTGTCTGCCGCTGGTGATTCAGATGCCTATCTTCCTGGCGCTCTACTACATGCTGTCAGGCTCGGTTGAACTGCGTCATGCACCATTTATTCTGTGGATCCATGACCTGTCTGCGCAGGACCCTTACTACATCCTGCCTATTCTGATGGGCATCACCATGTTCTTCATTCAGAAGATGTCACCGACCACCGTGACCGATCCGATGCAGCAGAAGATCATGACGTACATGCCGGTGATCTTCACCGTCTTCTTCCTGTGGTTCCCGTCAGGTCTGGTGCTGTACTACATCGTCAGCAACCTGGTGACCATTCTCCAGCAGCAGCTGATTTATCGCGGCCTGGAAAAACGGGGTCTGCACAGCCGCGACAAGAAGAAAGCGTAAGTAATCGCGGGCCGCAGCCCGCACTAAACTAGTCTATCCTCAGGCGGTCAAAGCGACCGCCTGTGTTTTTTGTAGCGAGAGAAAATGTATGAGCCACAGCGATACCATTGTTGCCCAGGCAACACCGCCCGGACGCGGCGGCGTCGGCATTCTGCGCGTCTCTGGCACACAGGCGGCAGAGGTCGCCCGCCAGCTGCTGGGCAAACTGCCTAAGCCACGCTACGCCGATTATCTGCCGTTTACCGACAGCGACGGCAGCGTGCTGGATCAGGGTATCGCGCTGTGGTTCCCTGGCCCCCACTCCTTTACCGGCGAAGATGTGCTGGAGCTACAGGGCCATGGCGGCCCGGTGATCCTCGACCTGCTGCTGAAGCGCATCGTAGCCCTGCCAGGCGTGCGGATTGCTCAGCCGGGTGAGTTTTCCGAACGGGCGTTCCTGAATGACAAGCTCGATCTGGCGCAGGCCGAAGCGATTGCCGATCTGATTGATGCCAGCTCGGAACAGGCCGCTCGTTCAGCCGTTAACTCGCTGCAGGGCGCATTCTCGGCCCGTATTCATCATCTTGTGGAAGCCCTCACGCATCTGCGCATCTACGTCGAAGCCGCGATCGACTTCCCGGATGAGGAGATCGATTTCCTCTCTGACGGCAGAATTGAAGCGCAGCTGAATACGGTGGTCAGTGACCTGGACGCCGTCCGTGCCGAAGCGCGTCAGGGCAGCCTGCTGCGTGAAGGGATGAAGGTGGTGATTGCAGGCCGGCCAAATGCCGGTAAATCGAGCCTGCTGAATGCGCTGGCGGGCCGTGAAGCTGCCATCGTGACCGACATTGCGGGCACCACCCGCGACGTGCTGCGCGAGCATATCCATATTGATGGCATGCCGCTGCATATCATCGACACCGCCGGCCTGCGTGAGGCCAGTGACGAAGTGGAGCGCATCGGGATTGAGCGCGCCTGGCAGGAGATTGAACAGGCGGATCGCGTGCTGTTTATGGTGGACGCCACCACCACCGATGCCACCGAAGCGGCGGCGATCTGGCCCGATTTCGTTTCGCGTCTGCCGCCGCAACTGCCGATCACGGTCGTGCGTAATAAAGCGGATGTGACCGGTGAGTCTCCCGGTCTGACGGACGTTAATGGTCACTCACTGATTCGTCTGTCGGCACGCACCAGCGAGGGCGTCGATGCGCTGCGGGATCACCTGAAGCAGAGCATGGGCTTCGCCGGCAATATGGAAGGCGGCTTCCTGGCGCGTCGCCGTCATCTGCAGGCGCTGGAGTTAGCGGCAACCCACCTGCAGCAGGGCAAAGCACAGCTGCTCGGCGCCTGGGCGGGCGAGCTGCTGGCTGAAGAGCTGCGCCTTGCTCAGCAGGCGTTAAGCGAGATCACCGGCGAGTTCACCTCTGACGATCTGCTGGGCCGTATTTTCTCCAGCTTCTGTATCGGTAAATAATCCCTCTGGCCTGGCGGCGTAGGCTGTCAGGCTGGCTTTTCCGCCGCACGCGTTCCTCCGTTATTCCCCTCTCTGCCGTGATTCTTGCCGATATGTTATTTTGCGGCGGCACGCCATTATCGTATAACGGTAGAGGCGCCGATCTGATGTGCCGCTGCAGAATGCGGTGAGCGATCCCGCTCCAGCCGCGTCAGGCCGCAAGCCAACCCTATACGTGAAGCTATTCGGGCGAACCTTTTCGCCTGCTACAGGAGAGTTGCATGAGTACACCGCTCGATAAGACCGCTCTGGACACGCTGTTTAACGACGCCCGCACCCACAGTTACTGGCAGGATAAGCCGGTCGATAACGCCCTGCTGGAACAGCTCTATACCTTAACGGCTCTGGGGCCAACGTCGGCAAACTGCTCGCCTGCGCGTTTTGTTTTTGTGACCTCGGCGGAGGGGAAAGAGAAGCTGAAACCGGCCCTCTCGTCCGGCAATCTGGACAAAACCATGAGCGCACCGGTCACCGTGATTGTGGCGTGGGATCGTGAGTTCTATGAGCAGCTGCCCGCCCTGTTCCCGCATGCTGATGCGCGCAGCTGGTTTACCGGCAGCCCGGAAGCGGCAAAAGAGACGGCTTTCCGTAACAGCAGCCTGCAGGCGGGCTACCTGATTCTGGCGGCCCGTTCGCTGGGGCTGGATGCCGGTCCGATGTCCGGTTTTGATCCGGCGAAAGTGAACGACGCCTTCTTCCCGGACGGTCAGTATCAGGTTAACCTGCTGATCAACCTCGGCTACGGTGAGGCATCAAAACTGCATCCGCGCCTGCCGCGTCTGAGCTTTGAGCAGGCGAGCCGTTTCGCCTGATGCGACCCGCGTCGCGATCCGCATCGCGACGCTTCTCCCGCGCGCTCCCGCCTGCTCTGTGCTCTCAGTACGTCCTATTCCGAATTTAGCCCAATCCGTGCGTTGCCGGGTGCATTAAGTTAAGAAAATTCTTACAATGCCTCTGATGATTATCTGACCATTTTCACGGAGCGACAGATGGCTGGTCATTTTGTACGCTGGACGGGTGATCCCGGTTTCCCGGCCAGTGAGATGCACATTCCCCAGGCAATTCGGGACACGGCACAGCAGTTTGCTGACAAACGCCGTGGACGTTTCCTTGCCGCGCGTATCCTGCTGGCACAGCTGATGCAGCGGATTTATGGCATCAATGAGCTGCCGCGCTTAACCATTCAGGACAACGGACGGCCCGCCTTTGCCGACCGCGATCTGCCCGATTTCAGCATCGCCTATGCGGGTAATACCGTAGGAGTACTGCTGGCCGAAGAGGGCGGACGTGCCGGTCTGGATATGGAGATTGTGCATGCGCGGAGCCGTCAGACGCAGGCGCAGCTGATTCAGGGGCTGACCTCCGGCGAAATCGCCTGGATCAATGCCCAGCAGGATACGATGGAAGCGGTGACCCAGATCTGGACGCTGCGCCAGAGCATTCTCAAGCTGACGGGAGAGGGCGATCGGGGGCTGGATTCGCTGCGTCTTCTGCCGGGTGCGGGGCGGCTGCGGTCGTCGCTCTATCCCGATATTCAGGTGGTCTGCGATGCAGAGCCTGTGCTGGTCTGGTCGTGTGCGCTCTCATCCGCGACCCAGCGGCTCTATCTGTGGGAGATGGATAACGCCTTTCAGTGGCGCGCATTACGGGAAATGGAGATGGGCAAGCCCAATATCGGGCCGCATGCGCTGCGGCTGACCAGCCTGCCCAGCGAGCGCAATCTGCATCCTGAGATGTGACAACGCCGCAACCGGAGGGTTGCGGCGATCAATCACTGCGCTCAGTGCGCGTCGATAAAGGCAATCTTCAGTACGAACAGCAGGGCAACAATCACCACGCAGGGGGTGATTTCACGCCAGCGCCCGGTGCCCAGCTTCATCACGCAGTACGCGATAAACCCCAGCGCAATGCCTTCAGTGATAGAAAAGCTGAACGGCATCATGGCGGCGGTGACAAATGCCGGGACGGCTTCGGTTAAGTCATCCCAGCGTACGCGCGACAGGCTGGCCGTCATCAGCACGCCAACGTAAATCAGCGCGCCCGCCGCGGCGTAGGCCGGCACCATGGCCGCCAGCGGTGACAGGAAAGTCACCAGCAGGAACAGCAGGCCGGTGACGACCGCCATCAGGCCAGTACGGCCACCAATCGCCACCCCGGAGGAGCTCTCAATATAGGCGGTCACCGAGGAGGTGCCTGCCAGCGCGCCACTTACAGAACTGATGCTGTCGACATAGAGCGCCTGCTGCATGCGCGGAAAGGTGCCGGTTTCATCGGTCAGGCCCGCTTTATCGGTGACGCCAATCAGCGTGCCGGAGGAGTCGAACAGATTGACCAGCATAAAGGAGAAGATCACCCCGGCCATGCCGATGTTGAATGCGCCTTTGATATCGACCTGACCGACCACCGACGTTACCGACGGTGGCGCGGAGAAGAGGCCGACAAACTTCACATCACCCAGCATCCAGCCGATAGCCGTGGTGATCACCATGGAGATCAGCACCGCCGCGTGGATATTACGCGACGCCAGAATGGCGATAATAAAGAAGCCCAGCGCGCCCAGCAGCACGCTGTGCGAGGTCAGGTTGCCTACGGCCACCAGGGTATCGGGGTTAGCCACAATAATGCCCGCATTCTTCAGTCCCATCATGGCGATAAACAGGCCGATACCGGCGGTAATGCCGACGCGCAGGCTGAGCGGGATATTGGCAATCATCCAGTAGCGGACCCGCAGCAGCGTCAGAATCAGCAGGCCGACCGCACCCCAGAAAATGGCGCCCATGCCGACCTGCCAGGAATACCCCATCGCACCGACCACCACAAAAGCGAAAAAGGCGTTCAGCCCCATAGCGGGTGCCAGCGCCACCGGCAGATTGGCAAACAGGCCCATCAGAATGCTGCCGAAGGCGGCAATCAGACAGGTGGTGACAAACACCGCCTGCGTATCCATGCCCGCGACGCCCAGGATCTGCGGATTGACGAAGACGATATAGACCATCGTCAGAAAGGTGGTGATACCCGCGATCACTTCGGTACGCACCGTGGTGCCATGTTCCTGCAGCCTGAAAATACGCTGCAAAACGCCTTGCTTGCTCATGCCATCCATCCAGAAGAAAAAATCATCGGCGCGTATCCTGGCGATTTTACCGGGGCAATACAATGATTTTTCGCAACCGATTGCCACTCTCGCAATCTGTACGGAGTGCGGTAAAGTGAGGAACCCACACCTGAATCGAAGGATAGAATCTGATGTCAGTAGAATGCGTCTTTTTTGATTGCGATGGCACGCTGGTGGACAGTGAACTGCTCTGCACTCAGGCCTACGTGAATACCTTTGTCCGCTATGGCCTGACGCTGTCGCTGCAGGAGATGTTTGAAAAGTATAAGGGCGTCAAACTTTACGACATCATTCGTGACGTGGGTGAGGCGCATCAGGTGTCGCTGCCGATGGAGGAGGTGGAAACCGCCTACCGCGCGGAAGTGGCGCGACTGTTCGACCAGCAGCTGCAGCCGATCGCCGGTGCGAAAGCGCTGGTGGAGCAGATCAGGGTGCCGATGTGCGTGGTCTCAAACGGAACGGTAAAGAAGATGCAGCACTCGCTGGGGTTAACCGGCATGCTGCCGCTGTTTGCAGAGCACCTCTACAGTGGCTATGACATTCTGCACTGGAAGCCCGATCCGGAGCTGATGTACCACGCGGCGGAGCAGATGCAGGTGCCGATTGAGCGCTGCATTCTGGTGGATGACTCCGAAGCCGGTGCCCGCGCCGGGATCGCCGCCGGGATCCCGGTCTACTACTACTGCGCAGACGCGCATAACCCGGAACTGGATCATCCGCTGGTGACGCGCTTTGATGACATGGCGCAGCTGCCTGCGCTATGGCGCGCCCGTGGCTGGGATCTGGTGTAGCGCGGCCCATGAGTCACACCGTCTGGTTTTTAACCCTGCCTGGCGTCATGGTGCTGGATCTGACCGGTCCTGCCGAGACGCTGAAACTGGCGGGCGATCACTTTACGCTGCGCTACATTGGCCCGCAGCCGGAGGTCGTCTGCTCCACCGGCATGACCATTGGCGGCATCGAACCGCTACCGGAACAGCTGCCCGCCAACAGTCTGCTGGTGGTGCCGGGCGTCTATGACTCCCGGCACTGCTTCGCCACGCCGCAGGCCGCCGAGGCGCGCCAGTGGCTGATCCGGCAGCAGGCTGCGCTGCGCGCCCAGACCTGTATGCTGGTCTGCGTCTGCTCGGGTGCCCTGCTGGCCGCGCAGGCGGGGCTGCTGGATGAGGTTGAATGCACGACGCATCATGATGTGATTGCCCGTCTGAAAGCGGCCGCCCCGCGTGCACGGGTCAAAGAGAACCGTGTCTTTGTCGGGCACGGGAACATCTGGACCAGCGCGGGCATCACGGCGGGTATCGACCTGGCGCTGCATCTGATTAATCAGCTCTGCGACACGCCCACGGCGCTGGCGGTGGCGCGCGAAATGGTGGTCTGGTTTCGACGCGCCGGTGATGATCCGCAGCTCTCGCCGTGGCTGCGTTACCGCAATCATCTCCATCCCGCCATTCACCGGGCGCAGGATCTGATGATTGCCCATCCTGAGCATGGCTGGACGCTGACCGAGCTGGCCGGGCGCACGCACGTCAGCAGTCGCCATCTGGCGCGGCTCTTTCGTCAGCATCTGGGGATCAGCGTGCGTGAGTACCACGAACAGCTGCGGGTGGGCGTGGCGCGTCAGCGGCAGCAGCAGGGAGAGTCCGCCGAGAAAGCGGCGCTGGCGGCAGGATTCTCCTCGGCGCGCCAGCTACGACGCGCCCGTCAGCGCGAAGCCGATCAGCTGACAAAGTGACGGGTGTCGACGCGTTTCAGTGCCATGCCCAGCAGCAGGCTGCCGCCCAGCGTCAGCCCGAACACCCAGGGCAGGTCGAGCCACGGGCGTGACATGTCATCGTAGTGATGCGTGCGCAGATAGTGGATAAACAGCGCGTGAAAGCCGTAGATCGGCAGTGAATAGCGCGCAATCAGCGAAAAACCGGGCAGGGTGCGCTGGTTAAGACAGTTTTTAAACACCACCAGCAGGCTGATCGCGGCGATAAACACCAGCGGGCCGCAGTAGAGATACCAGGTATCGTTAAACGCGCCGTTAACGATCAGCGCCTTTTTGGTGCCGAGGGTAATGCCCGCCACACAGGCGATAAACAGTCCGGCGGCCAGCGGTGTCAGGCCGCGCTGGGTGGTCTCCATCGAACCGATCGCCCGCCCCAGCAGCGCATAGAGCAGATAGTAGATAGTGTCGCCACTGACATAGAGATTCACCGGCAGAAAATGAAAGGGGCCCAGCGACTGGCTGACCGTATTCGGGTTGGCCAGCACCGCCAGCACCAGCACCAGCAGCGCCACATAGCGCGCCTGCACCGTTTTCACCTGAATCAGCGGCGACAGCAGATAGATACCGATCAGCGCAAAGAAGAACCAGAGGTGATAAAACACCGGCTTCTGCAGCATCTTCAGGATGGACCGGCCTTCGCTGATGGGCGTCAGCCAGGTGATATAGGCCAGCGAAACCGCGCTGTAGAATAGCAGACAGAGCACCAGCCGGAGCATATGGCGCGGCTGAGCGCTGCGCTCGCCGAAAAAGAGATAGCCGGAGATCATAAAGAACAGCGGAACGCAGACGCGTGAGGCCGAGTTCAGCAGATTAGCGGCATCCCAGGCGACCCCCTTTACCGCCATCGGCCCGGTGATATACCAGGTGGTGGTGTGAATGACGATCACCATCAGGCAGGCAACCGCGCGTAAATTATCGATCCAGTAAATCTTCTGCGGCATAGCGTCCTCTTGCGCATAGCGTCCGTGCGGGAAAGGGTAGCCAAATGCGACCAGTGCAACAACTGCCGCCAGCAGGATTCAGACCCCTCTGTACACCAGCGTGCTGCATCCCCCTTAAACGGGCCGCTATCGTCCGGGATTTACGGCTGCACATCGCGCGGTCAAAGGGTATACTGTCGGCCTCTTTTTTTAATCCAACCGAAGCGCGTGCACACTTAACATGCAAAAGTTTGATACCAAGACCTTTCAGGGGCTGATCCTGACCTTGCAGGATTACTGGGCGCGTCAGGGCTGCACCATTGTTCAACCGCTGGACATGGAAGTGGGCGCTGGCACTTCACACCCGATGACCTGCCTGCGCGCACTGGGCCCGGAGCCGATTGCCGCCGCCTACGTGCAGCCATCCCGCCGTCCTACCGATGGCCGCTACGGTGAAAACCCGAACCGTTTACAGCACTACTACCAGTTCCAGGTAATCATCAAACCCTCACCGGATAACATTCAGGAGCTCTACCTTGGCTCACTGAAAGAGCTGGGTATGGACCCGACGGTGCATGACATTCGCTTCGTCGAAGATAACTGGGAAAACCCGACGCTGGGTGCCTGGGGACTCGGCTGGGAAGTGTGGCTCAACGGCATGGAAGTGACGCAGTTCACCTACTTCCAGCAGGTTGGCGGCCTGGAGTGTAAGCCGGTGACCGGCGAGATCACCTACGGCCTGGAGCGTCTGGCGATGTATATCCAGGGCGTCGACAGCGTTTACGATCTGGTGTGGAGCGACGGTCCGCTGGGCAAAACCACTTACGGCGACGTGTTCCATCAGAACGAAGTGGAGCAATCCACCTATAACTTCGAATACGCCGACGTCGACTTCCTCTTTACCTGCTTTGAGCAGTATGAGAAAGAGGCGCAGCATCTGCTGGCGCTGGAAAAACCGCTGCCACTGCCCGCCTACGAACGCATTCTGAAAGCGGCACACAGCTTTAACCTGCTGGATGCGCGCAAAGCGATTTCGGTCACGGAGCGTCAGCGCTATATCCTGCGCATCCGTACTCTGACCAAAGCCGTGGCTGAAGCTTACTACGCCTCTCGCGAGGCGATGGGCTTCCCGATGTGCAATAACAAAAAGTAAGAGGCAGCCATGACTGAACAAACCTTCCTGGTGGAGATCGGCACCGAAGAGCTGCCACCAAAAGCCCTGCGCAGCCTGGCGGAAGCCTTTGCTGCGCAGGTTACCGCGGAACTGGATGCCGCGAACCTGAGCCACGGCGAGGTCAGCTGGTTTGCTGCACCGCGTCGCCTGGCGCTGAAAGTGGCGAGCCTGAGCGCCGCACAACCCGATCGGGAAGTGGAGAAGCGCGGACCGGCCGTCGCTGCGGCGTTTGACGCGGACGGCAACGCCACCAAAGCGGCCGAAGGCTGGGCGCGCGGCAACGGCATCACCGTCGACCAGGCCGAACGTCTCGCGACCGATAAAGGCGAATGGCTGGTTTATCGCGCCCAGGTGAAAGGCGAAGCGGCGCAGACGCTGCTGCCAGCAATGATTGCTAACGCGCTGGGCAAACTGCCGGTGCCAAAACTGATGCGCTGGGGCGACAGCGATGTGCAGTTTGTCCGTCCGGTGCACACCGTGACGATGCTGCTGGGCGATGAGCTGATCCCTGGCACCATTCTGGGCATCGCGTCGGACCGGATTATCCGGGGTCACCGCTTTATGGGTGAAAGCGAAATCACGCTCGAAAGCGCCGATCACTATCCTGATGTGCTGGAAAAACGCGGTCAGGTTATTGCCGACTATCAGGTTCGCAAAGCGATGATCAAAGCCGATGCGGAAGCGGCCGCGCGCCGTTTAGGCGGCAATGCCGACATCAGCGACAGCCTGCTGGAAGAGGTCACGTCGCTGGTGGAGTGGCCAGTGGTGCTGACCGCCACCTTTGAAGAGAAATTCCTCAAGGTGCCTGCCGAAGCGCTGGTTTACACCATGAAGGGCGATCAGAAATATTTCCCGGTGTATGACAACGACGGCAATCTGCTGCCGAACTTCATTTTCGTCACCAACATCGAATCCAGCGATCCACGCCAGATTATCGCGGGCAACGAAAAAGTGGTGCGTCCACGCCTGGCGGATGCGGAGTTCTTCTTTAATACCGACCGTAAAAAGCGTCTGGAAGATCACCTGCCGCGTCTGGAAACCGTGCTGTTCCAGAAAGAGCTGGGCACGCTGCGCGATAAAACCGATCGCATTCAGGCGCTGGCGGGCTGGATCGCCGGCCAGATCGGCGCCGATGTGAATCACGCCACCCGTGCCGGCCTGCTGTCGAAGTGCGACCTGATGACCAACATGGTCTTTGAGTTCACCGACACCCAGGGCGTGATGGGCATGCACTATGCGCGTCACGACGGCGAAGCTGAAGATGTGGCGGTCGCGCTGAATGAGCAGTATCAGCCGCGCTTTGCCGGTGACGATCTGCCGTCCAGCCCGGTCGCCTGTGCGCTGGCGATTGCCGATAAGATGGATACCCTGGCCGGTATTTTCGGCATTGGTCAGCATCCGAAAGGCGACAAAGATCCGTTCGCGCTGCGTCGTGCGGCGCTGGGCGTGCTGCGTATCATCGTTGAGAAGAACCTGCCGCTGGATCTGCAGACCCTGACGGAAGAAGCGGTGCGTCTGTATGGCAGCAAGCTGAGCAACGCCCGCGTGGTGGATGATGTGATCGACTTTATGCTGGGTCGCTTCCGCGCCTGGTATCAGGAAGAGGGTCACAGCATCGATACGCTGCAGGCGGTCCTGGCGCGTCGTCCGACCCGTCCGGCTGACTTTGATGCACGTATGAAAGCGGTGTCGCACTTCCGCACGCTGGAGGCGGCGTCAGCACTGGCAGCGGCAAACAAACGCGTCTCAAATATTCTGGCAAAAGCGACTGAACCGCTGGATGAGAGCGTGCAGGCGTCGCTGCTGAAAGAGAATGAAGAGATCCAGCTGGCGACCTTTGTCACCGTGCTGAGCAGCAAGCTGCAACCTTACTTCGCGGAAGGCCGTTATCAGGATGCGCTGGTCGAACTGGCACAGCTGCGTACTGCGGTCGATAACTTCTTCGATAAAGTGATGGTGAACGCCGACGATCAGGCGGTGCGAATCAATCGCCTGACGCTGCTGTCAAAACTGCGCGAGCTGTTCCTGCAGGTGGCGGATATCTCGCTGCTGCAGTAATCCTCTCGGATTGAGGCAAAAAGGGACGAGCAATCGTCCCTTTTTTTATCTTTTTTCCGGCCTTCACCCTGAACCCGGCGATCAGCGTGACCGTTTCAGCGGCCGCCTTTTTAATGTGCAAATGAGTACAAAACGTGCTTAAAGCGACTGGAAAATGTCATGCGGGTGCCGGATAAATCCGCCATTATCTTGCTTTGTATTTTTATTTTTATTAATAAATATCAATTATTTGATGGGGTTTGCCTCTCCGATTCAATCGTCCCTCCTTTCTGTAAATCCGCTGCTTAAGAAACCGCCCGAAAAAAAGTCCGCCCTCTTGTTTTTGCCCTCTTCAGAGTGATAATTCGCCAGAAGTTACACTCCGTTACAGTTAGTGAAATGGAATTTATATGAAAAGGATTTTTTTACTCCTATGGCGTCTGCCAGAGCAGCTGCTCGTCCTGGTGGCGGGTGCGCTGTTCTGCTTCTCTTTACCGCTGATGGCAGCGCCGCCTGCCGAAACGTCCCGTGAACAGGGCCGGGCCATTGATGCCCGCGAACAGCAGCGTCAGCAGACGCGCGAGCGCGTGCTGCAACAGCAGAATGCGCCGCAGGTGAACGAACAGCTTCCGCGTCCTGATCGTCGTCTGCCGGGCTATCCTGCTAATGAGCAGCCCTGTTTTCCCATTAATCGCATTGCCCTGACAGGCGAAGCCGCCAGTCAATTTCAGTGGGCGCTCGACGCCGCGGCTGACGCCACCGGTCGCTGCCTGGGCGGACAGGGCATCGTGCTGGTCATCAACAACGTGCAGAATGCGATTCTCGCCAGAGGCTATGTCACCACCCGCGTTATGGCGCAGGAGCAGGATCTGACCAAAGGTGTGTTGACGCTGACATTGCAGCCTGGCCGTATCAGCCAGATTCGCTTCGAAGAACCTGTTTCCTGGCGCGGACGGCTGTGGAATGCGATGCCGGCATCATCGGGCGATATTTTGAATCTGCGGGATATTGAACAGGGCCTGGAGAACGTTAAGCGGGTGCCCAGCGCCAGTGCTGACATTAAAATTGTGCCGGGCGAACAGGAAGCCACCAGCGATCTGCTGGTCAACTGGCGGGAAAGCCGACCGGTACGGCTCAGTCTGGGACTGGATGACAGCGGATCTGAAAGTACCGGACGCTATCTCGGTTCTGCCACGCTGGCTGTGGACGCCCCCTTTGCGCAGAACGACCTGTTTTACGCCAACATGGGCAAAAATCTGTTTGAGCATGGGCCGTTCGGCAATCGCTCGCATACCCTGAATTACTTTTTCCCGCTCGGGTACTGGGCCCTCTCCGCCAACTACAACGACTACACCTATCACCAGAACATCCCCAGTGCCAATGAGGTGCTGCGCTATAGCGGTAAGAGCGACAACGCCCAGCTCACGGTCTCCCGCCTGCTCTATCGCGACCAGTCCAGCAAAACCACGCTGAATCTGCGCGGCTACCGCAAACACGCCACCAACGCCGTCAACAATATCGACATAGAGCAGCAAAAGCGGCGCACCGCAGGCTGGGAACTGGGCCTGAATCAGCGCAGCTATTCTGGCAGCAGCACGCTGGACGCGAATATTGCCTGGCGACGCGGTACAGGGGCATTCAATGCATTACCTGCACCGGAAGAGCCGCGCCATCAGGGTAGTGCGCGTACCGGCATCCTGCTGGGCGACCTCGGCATTAACCATCCTTTCGCCCTCGGCGAGCAGCCATGGCGGGTCTACAGCAGCGTGCGGGGACAATGGAGTCCGAATGCGCTGACGCCGCAGGAGCGCATGGCGATTGCCGGGCGTTATACGGTACGCGGCTTTGACGGTGAACAGATGCTGTCAGGTGAAAAAGGTCTGCTGTGGCGCAACGAGCTCGGCTGGGATCTTTTCTCACGCGGGCATGAGCTCTATCTGGCCGCCGATTATGGCCGGGTCAGCGGGCCTTCAACGCGACATCTCGTCGGGCATCAGCTGGCAGGCAGTGCCATCGGCGTACGCGGCTCGCTCTGGAGTCGCTTCAGCTACGACCTGTTTGCAGGCGTCCCGCTCATTAAACCCGAGGGTTTTCATACCTCCGGCACCACGGCGGGTTTCAGCCTCAGCCTGGAAATCTGACCACTCACTTTCACACGGATGTGACCCATGAATAAACACTGTTATCGTATTATCTTCAGCCGCACCCACGGTGAACTCCGCGTGGTGTCAGAACTTGCCCGCAGTTGCAGCACGGAACCCGGTCAGGGCCGGGGCAGCGGCGCGCCGCGTCTCTGGGTGACGTTACGCCGCACGGCGTGGCTGCTGGGACTGGCGCTGTTTGCCGGGCCCGCACTGGCGAACGGCATTGTGGCGGATGGCAACGCTACACCAGGTCAGCGGCCGGACGTCATCGCTACTCAGAACGGGCTGCCGCAGGTCAATATTACTGCGCCCAATCAGGCAGGAATCTCACACAACCAGTACCAGCAGTTCGACGTCGCACAGAACGGTGCCATCCTCAATAACTCAGCAGTGATGACCTCCACACAACTGGCTGGCATGATTCAGGGCAACCCGAACCTCAAGCCTGGCGCTGCACCCGCGCGGGTGATCCTCAACGAAGTGAACAGCAACAATCCCAGCCAGCTGCGCGGGTATATGGAAGTGGCGGGCGGACGGGCGCAGGTGATCGTGGCCAACCCGGCCGGCATCATCTGCAATGGATGCGGCACCATCAACGCCGGGCGGATGACGCTGACCACCGGCAAACCGCAGCGCAACGCTGACGGCAGCCTGGCGGGTTATCAGGTTGAACGCGGCGTGGTGCGCATTGAAGGCGGCGGACTCAACGGCGATCCCCGTCATGATACTGAATACGTAGACGTTCTGGCTCGCGCGGTGGAGATCAATGCCGGCGTCTGGGCCAAAAAAGAGCTGGCGGTGGTGGCCGGTCGCAACCGCATCAGTGCCGACACCCAGACGATCACACCGCTGGCTGACGACGGTAGTTCCAGACCTGAACTGGCGATCGACATGGGCCAGATGGGCGGCATGTACAGCGGCCAGATCCGCATGATTGGCACCGAAGCGGGCGTCGGGGTACGGAATCAGAACGCCCAGGTTCAGGCCGGTAAAACGCTGGTGGTGAGCAGCGAGGGTAAACTTGTCTGGCAATCGGCGGCACAGGATGGCGTCACCCAGGCCGGGGGCGACATCAGCCTGGCGGCCAGAGACAGCGTTGATTATCAGGGCAAACTCCACAGTGGCGGTCAGCTGACAGTGCAGAGCCGCGAAGGCGGGATTACCCAGTCCGGCACGCTGGCGGCGGCGGGTGACGTAAGGCTGACGGCAGCCGGTAACATTCAGAGCAGTGGACACCTGCTGGCGGGCAGTGATGCCAGCAGCCAGATTGTGCAGGAAGCCAGTCTGCAACTGGAGAGTCAGGAGGCCATTCGCGCCAGTGGCAGCCTGTTGAGCAAAAAAGCGGTCAGCGCGCGCGGACGCCGGGTCGATCTCAGTGGCGCTCAGGTCGCTGCCAGCCGCGCCACCCTGTCTGCTCAGGAAGCGGGTGTTGCCGTACGCCAGGCGGTGATTAATGGCACGGAGCTGGTGATAAACACCTCTGGAGATATTGAGGCGCAGCAGGCACAGATTAGCGCCGGACGCTGGCAGGTCGACGGACGCAGCCTGTTCAGCCAGCAGGCGGGATGGTCGCAGACCGGCAGTGGCGAGAGCCGCTTTATGTTGTCTGGCGGGCTGGACAACAGCGAGGGTTCGATTGAGAGCCGGCAGCTCAGTTTCCAGGCCGCCTCGCTCAACAATCAGCGTGGCCGTGTGGTTGCGCTTGATAACACAGCGCAGCACTGGCGGATTGAGGGGGTGCTTGACAACAGGTCGGGCGAGCTGGGCAATAACGGCGATCTGACGCTTGAGACCGGCAGCCTGAATAATCAGGGCGGCACCATCAAAACCCAGGCATCGCTGTCTGTCACTGCCCGCGACGCGGTTAACAACAGTCAGGGTAATCTTCTGGTCGGTAATGCGCTGACGCTTAGCGCGGGTGGCGATCTGGATAATCATGCGGGCACCCTGAACGGCGGCCAGCTGTCGCTGAGCGCGCAGCATCTGAATAATGCGCAGGGCGAGATGATCAGCCAGCGTGATTTGAGCCTGACGACGACACAGGGCCTGGACAACAGCGATGGCGGGATCGAAGCGGGTCATCATCTTTCGCTCAACAGCGGCGGATTCTGGCAGAACAGCGGTGGGACGGCGCAGGGCGGTGAGCAGGTTACGGCGACGGCAGATCACCTCAATAATGCCAGCGGCCGATTGCAGTCTGGCGGTGACCTGACGCTGACCAGCCGCGGCGATATCCTCAACCAGGGCGGAAAACTCACGGCGAAAAACGCTCTCGTGATCCAGGGCACCGCCGCGACGCTGTTTGATAACGATGGCGGGTCGCTGCAAAGCGGCGGCGATCTGCGCCTGCAGGGCGGCGCACTGAACAATCGTCAGTCAGGACAGATTCTCAGCCAGCAGGCGCTGACGCTCAGCCTGGCGGGCGACTGGGACAATCAGGGCGGCACCCTGACCGGCAACGGCAGCACGCAGGCCAGCGCCGCAAATCTGTTGAATGCCGGGGGCGCGGTCAATGCGCTGGACGCGCTGGCTATGCAGTTCGCGGGTCGTCTGGATAACAGTAATGGCCGCATCTTCAGTCGGCTAAGCCAGACGCTCCAGGCGCATGACATTGGCAACGCCCAGGGCTGGATGGGTAGCCAGGGGAGCTGGACTGCCACGACTGCCGGTTTCGATAACACGGCGGGCAGCGTGCAAAGTCAGCAGCAGGCTGAGCTCTCGGCAAACTGGCTCAGTAACGCCAGCGGTGTGTTGCAGTCAGCCGCCGGGCTGGTGTTGCGCGTTGCACAGGATATCAATAACCTGGCCGGTAAAGTCTCTGCGCAGCTGCAGCTGACCGTTCAGGGTCAGACCAGAGGCAGCCGCAGCGGTAACATTACCAATGCAGGCGGCCAGTGGCTGGCGGGTGAAGGGCTGACGATCACCGCTGAGCGTCTCGGTAACACGCAGGGTGGTCTGCTCTACAGTCAGCGGCAGTTAAGGCTGAACCTGGCCGGGGATCTGGATAACCGGGCGGGCAACGTGCAGAGCGGCGAAGCGCTCCAGCTTGATGCGCAGACGCTGAACAACGCGGGCGGCCACATCGACAGCCAGCAACAGCTCAGCCTGCAGCTGTCAGGCGAGATGGATAACAGCGGCGGTGCGGTGCGCAGTAACGGTGAACAGCAGATTCATGCTGCGACGGTCAATAACCGTCAGGGCATCTTCAGCAGTCGTGAGGCGATTAATCTGACAACAGGGCAACTGGAGAATGCCAGCGGCACGCTGATCAGTCAGGGCGCGGGAAATTATCACCTCAATGTGCTCAACAACCCGCAGGGCAAAGTCCACAGCGGCGCGGCGCTCTCCCTTGACGCTGCGCAACTGAACAATCAGGGCGGCCAGCTCGTCGCCACCCAGGATCTTGTGCTGAAGGCCACGGCGATCGATAACAGTACACAGGGTGTGCTCAGCAGCCAGGCGGGACTCTCACTGCAGGCCGATCTTCTGAGTAACCGCGACGGCGGCCTGTTACTCGGCACGACCTTTACCGACATCGCTGCCCGTGACATCGATAACAGCAGCGGACGGCTGCAGAGCGCCGGAACGCTCCTGCTTCGGGGTATTGCACAGCTGGATAACCGGCAGGGACAGATGCTGGCGAATGGCGATCTCACCCTCAACGCCGATCTCTCACCGACTGATTCACCGCTGGTGCTGCTCAATCAGCGCGGACGGCTGGAGAGTGCGGGCGCATTAAACATCCATGCGCACGCTTTCGATAATCAGGGCGGTACCCTGCTCGGGCTGCAGGCTCTGACGCTGACCGCGCAACAGGATTACACCCGCCAGGCGGGCGAAACCCTCAGCAGTAATGGCACGGTGACCTTCTCGCTGAGCGGGGCGTTTACTAACCTGGTGGACTGGCTGCTGCCGGGTAATCTGGTGCTGAATGCCACGGCTATTACCAACCCGGTGATGCTGGTGGGTAAAACCGTTCAGCTCACGACAGGTGCGCTGCTGAACAGCGGGCGGCTTGAAGCCGACGCCCTGACGCTGAATGTCGATTCGCTGGATAACGGCGCGACTGTGATGGGCGATGAGATCACCGTGCTGGGTCGGGTGATCGACAACCATGGCCAGCCAGCGGTCATCGCGGCCACCCAAAGCCTGACGCTGCAGGCCCGCGAGCGGCTGAGCAACACAGAGGGTGCATTGCTCTACAGCGGCGATCGTCTGTCGCTGCACAGCGATGACCTGATCGAGAACCGGGCGAGTGTTATCGAAGCAGATGGTGATATGACGCTGGAAGCGCGGCGGCTCGACAACCTGCGCGAAGGGCTGGTGATTGAGCGCGAGGCGGAGAGCAGCGACTACAAGTGGCATCGTTATAACTATTACTGGCGCTCGTTTGGTACCACGATAATGCCCGATAAGAGCAGCATGGCACCGACCACTCAGCAACTGACTTTCCAGAATGAGGCCGCGGCGCAGAGTAATCCTTACGGCACGCTGCTGGCGATTGACGCTGCAGGCAAACGCGCCCAGGTCCGTGTCATGAACAATCAGGGTGTGCTGACCGATTTGTGGATTAACTATCTGGCACTCAGTCCGAGCGCTGATGGCACTTATGCCATGACGTTCTATGAAACCCGCGGATTTAAGCAAAAAAATGTTCCGACTCCTTACCAGAATACAGTATGGCGAGAACATGATCGTGGTCGTATCGAACAATGGGACCCTGAACAACATATTGATATCGACAGCGCTCTCTTTATCAGCGACTACAGCGCTTTGCGTGAGCGTAGTGTAACCGGCACTCTGACGCGTGACAGACTGGTCAATGAAGGTATCGGCGCCCATATTCTGGCGGGTGGCGACATAATCCTGCGTATCACTGGCTCGTTACTCAATGACGCCAGCGTGATCACGGCCAACGGCAATCTGACCCTGGACGGCGGCGGGAACATCGACAACCGGGGCTATTCGGTCAACGAGCGGCGTCAGGAGGTTATCGTCGACCATTACGACAGAAGCACGCGCCACTGGTATCCAACCTTCAGTTCTGACGAGACCACGGCCCTGGCTACCGTTGACGGCATCATTACCGGCACCGGTAACGTCAGTATCAGCGGAGCGAGCATCAGTAACACCACCGTTAATCAGGCGCAGGTCAGCCAGCTTGAGGCGGCGCTGCAGGCGGTGGACGCTGAGCGCGCAGAGTATGAACGTAACCCGCTGGCTTTTGCCATAGACGGCGTCGCTCACCATGACGGCGACACAGAACTTGCGGCGGGTAATTCATCGGGTCGCCCACTGTTACCGGCTGAACTGGCCCTGACGGCGCTGCAACAGCTGGAGAAAGTCGCCACAAGCATCCCCGATAACGGCCTGTTCAGCCAGCACACTGCGGCGGGCAGCCCGTTCCTGGTGGTGACTGACGAGCGCTTCACGAGCCGTAATAAATTTATCAGCAGCGACTATCTGCTCGAACGGGTGGGCTATGACCCGTCGCAGGTGCATAAACGACTGGGCGACGGTTTTTATGAGCAGCGGCTGGTGCGCGAGCAGGTCCTGGCGCTGACCGGCAGGCCTTCCGTTAACGGCTGGGATGCGATGGAGCAATATCAGGAGTTGATGAATAACGGCTCAAAAGTGGCGCAGGATTTCCATCTGGTGCCGGGTGTGGCGCTGACGCCGCAACAGATTGCGGCACTGCAGCAGGATATCGTCTGGCTGGTCAGCGAAACGGTGGAGACGGCAGAGGGTCCGCAGAGCGTGTGGGTACCAAAAGTCTATCTGGCACAGACTACCCTGCGACTGACCGGTGATGGCGCGGTGATTGGCGGCGGTAATCTGCAGCTCTCGGCAGACAGCGTGACCAACGCCGGAAATCTCTTTGCGGACAAGGCACTGTCAGTCGACAGTAATCAGTTCCTGCATCTGGGCGGCGACATCAAAGCGGGAAGCATTGATGTGAAGGCGGAGACGCTGACGATCAGCACCGATCTGCAGAATGCCCTGCGCCAGGCGACGATGAGCGCTGACGATATCAGCCTCAGCGGCACCGATATCCGGCTGCAGGGCGCGAAGCTCAATGCCACCGATAACCTCAGCCTGAGTGCACGCAACAACCTTGAAATCGGCACTGCAAAAAGCAGCCACAGCGGCAGCCTGAACGTGATTGCCGGGGCGATGGGAAATCGCACCAGCCGCGGCATGGAAGAGGCGGGCAAGCGCATGGCGCAGGTCAGCGGCGAGTGGCAGCAGGCACAGGGCAGTGAGCTTAACGCGGGGGGTAACCTCCTGCTCTCGGCGGGGCGTGATCTGACGCTGACCGGCAGCCAGGCCAGCGCCACCGGCTCTGCCCGGGTTGAGGCTGGCGGCGACATCCACATCGGCGCGGAGACCACCACCAATACCACCCATCTTGAGGCCAACAGCCGGACCTCATCGGTCAGCAACAACCGTCAGGAAGATCGTCTGCTGCTCAGTTCCCTGAGCGGTGATCAGGGCGTGACGCTGGTGGCAGGCAATAATCTGCTGGCCGAAGGCGCGCAGGTTGACAGTTCACAGGGCCAGATTGGCGTCAGCGCGAAGAACGTTACCATCAGGGACGCACGCGCCAGCCTGTCAGCGCAGGACAGCGAGAACAAGCGCGAGGGCAATACCCGCAGCCGCCGCGAAGAGGAAAGCTCGCGTGAGAGCAGCACCGGCAGTACCTTCAGCGGACAGCAGGGCGTAACGGTGATCGGGCGTGAGGGTGACGTGACGGTCACCGGCAGCACGCTGCACAGCGAACAGGGCGCGGTCGGGCTGCAGGCTAAACAGGACGTGGTGCTGAACAGCGCCACCGAACGTGAGTCGTTCTACAGCGAGGAGCGCTCAGAGAATAAAGGTCTGCTGAACAAAAGCAGCGGCCACAGCGTAACGCAGGACGTTACCACCCGTGAGAAAGGCAGCCTGCTGAGCGGCGAAAGCGTCACGGTCATCGCCGGACGTGATCTGACGGTGACCGGATCGGCGGTGGTTGCCGACCAGGACGTCAATCTGCGGGCCGGGCGCGACGTGGAGATCGGCGCGGCGACCGAGACCGAGAGCCACTATCAGCTGGAAGAGAAGAAAAAGAGCGGCCTGCTGGGCAGCGGCGGCATCGGCTTCACCGTCGGCAAACAGTCAACCCGCCATGAAATCGATGAGAAGGGTACCACCCAGAGCCAGAGCGTCAGCACCGTCGGCAGCAGCCAGGGCAGCGTCAATGTTACGGCGGGCAACCGGCTGCACGCCGGCGGCGCAGACCTGGTGGCGGGGAAAGATCTGAACCTGACGGGCGACAGCGTAACTATCGACCCGGGCTTTGATATACGCAGCCGCAAGGAAACCTTCGAGCAGAAACAGAACGGTCTGACCATTGCCCTGTCAGGCACGGCGGGCAGCGCGCTCAATACCGCGGTCAGCAGCGCACAGCAGGCGAGGAAGTCGGGCGACGCGCGGGTCAGCGCGCTGCAGAACACCCAGGCGGCGCTGAACGGGGTGCAGGCGGCGCAGGCAACTGAGCGGGACAGCCTGCAGAATGGCGGAGCGGGCGGAACCAACACCATCGGCGTCAGCGCTTCGTACGGCAGCCAGTCGTCGAAAAGCGAAACCCGTACTGAAAGCCGCCAGTCGCAGGGCAGTACGCTGACGGCGGGCCGGAACCTGACCGTCACGGCCACCGGCAAAAATGGCACGGCCCAGAGCGGCGACATCAGCATCACCGGCAGCCAGCTGAAGGCGGGCGGCGATATGAGCCTGGAGGCGTCGCGTGACATCCTGCTGCAGTCGGCGCAGAACACCCGGAGTACCGACAGTAAGAACAGCAGCAAAGGCGGCAGCGTCGGGGTCGGCATCGGCGTGGGGTCAGGCGGCTACGGCATCACGGTGTCGGCGGGCGTGAACGCGGCGAAGGGCAGCGAAAAGGGCAGCGGGCTGACGCACAGCGAAACCACGCTGGACGCGGGCAACCGGCTCAGCCTGACCAGCGGGCGCGACACGACGCTCACGGGCGCGCAGGCAAACGGCAACAGCGTGAAGGTGGATGCGGGCCGCAACCTGACGCTGACCTCGGAGCAGGACAGCGACCGCTACGACAGTAAGCAACAGAGCGCCAGCGCGGGCGGCAGCTTCACGTTCGGCTCCATGACCGGGTCGGCGAACGTGAGCGTGAGCCGGGATAAGATGCACAGCACCTGGCAGAGCGTGGCGGAGCAGACCGGGATATTTGCGGGTCAGGGCGGCTTTGACGTGACCGTGGGTGAGCACACACAGCTGAACGGCGCGGTTATCAGTTCCACTGCCACCGCCGATAAGAACCGGCTCGACACCGGGACGCTGGGGTTCAGCGACATAATGAACCATGCGGAATATGAGGTCGAGCACCAGAGCGTGGGGATAAGCACCGGCGGCGGCATCGGCGGGAACTTTGCCGGTAACATGGCGAACGGGATGCTGGCGGGACTGCATGACAGCGGCAGCGCGGAGAGCACCACCCACTCAGCGGTGAGCGAAGGCACTGTCGTTATCCGCGACCCGTCGAAGCAGGCGCAGGACGTGGCGGACCTCAGCCGCGACGTGGCGAACGCGAATCCGGGGCTGGACGTTATTTTTGATAAGGAGAAAGAGCAGAACCGGCTGAAGGCGGCGCAGCTGATTGGCGAAATCGGGGCTCAGGCGGGAGATATCGCGCGGACGCAGGGTGAGATAGCGGGCCTGAAGGCGCAGCAGGACCCGGCAGCACTGGCGGCTGCCAGGGAAGAGCTGGCCGGAAAAGGGAAGCTGAACCCGACGTCAGATGAGATAGCGAAACAGGCTTTCGACACGGCGATGAAGCCGTTCGGCACGGGTTCGTCCCTTCAGCAGGGCATCAGCGCGGTAACGGCGGCGGTGCAGGGCCTGTCGGGCGGGAACGTGGCGCAGGCGCTGAGCGGGGCGGCCAGCCCGTACCTGGCGGAACAGATACACAGGCTGACGGAAGGCAAACCTGAAGCGCAGGCGATGGCGCACGCGGTACTGGGTGCGGTAACCTCTTACGTATCCGGCAGCTCAGCGCTGGCGGGTGCAGCCGGAGCGGTCAGCGGTGAGCTGATGGCGCAGCTGGTGATGAACCAGTTGTATCCGGGCAAAGCGGTCGGTGACCTGAGCGAGACGGAGAAACAGCAAATCAGCGCCCTTGGGACGCTGGCGGCTAGTCTGGCCGGCGGTGTAGTGGGAGACAGCACGGCGGATGCTGTTGCGGGTGCGCAGGCGGGTAAGAACGCGGTTGAGAATAATGCGCTGAGTGGTTTGGAAGGCTTTGGAAAAGGCATGATGGATTACGGCCAGTCTGTGCAGTCCTACGCGCAATATGCCCAGGACAAGAATCTGCCACCAGAGCAGGTGCAGGCAGACCTGGCCCGGATGGTGAAAGGCGATTTGCCGGAAAGCGCAGATATAATTAAAGCCATTCTGAGCAATAATCCCGGCTCAGACACGGTAATGGCGCTTCTGACGGCGGAAGATGCAAAAGATTATGCGCTGGCGCTGCTGACGTCGATCCCGGCAGAAAAAGCGCTGTCACTTGTCGGCAAAGCAGCGAAGGTTATTGATAATAAAATCCTGATCAGCGCGGCGGAGAAAATATCGACTGCGAAGCCGGGCCAACAGTTTACAGCGCCAAGGGATCTGAATGAGCAGCTTTTGTGGAATCAGGTTAAGGAGAACCCGGCAGCAGGTCAGCCGCTTAGAGGTATGAATAATGACCCTCGTTTCCCAACCAGTGCAGGTTTCCAAAAAATGCAGGTAGTTCAGAAAAATTCTAAAGGGGAATCGATCACTATTCATTACCAATACAATGTGAATACTGGTAAGGCTTATGATGTGAAAATAACAACCCCGCAAAGAGCTAACCCTAATCCGGCAGAAGTAATCAATACAATAAAGGATAAAGTGAAGTGAAAATAAGAGATCATTATGAAAATATTAAAGTTTATGCGATCTATTGGATGAACAGTAAAACGTACTTCTACGGAATGTCTAAAGGTTATGACGGTCTTTTGTCTTACGACTCTTCAGAAGTGCAAATTGTCGATCCCATATTATCTGGCAACTTTATCTATTTGGAAGATGGAATTTTTTATAAGCCATTGATAGATGAAAATCTGCTAGATGACTTGATTGAAGGATTGCCAGATGCCTATAACCGCTTTCTTGATATCCTGAAAGCTGAAGGTCGAATAGATCCAGACTTCTGTTAATCATTGAATATCCCGGCTATCGAGCCGGGATATTTTTTACCTGCATAGCCAGCCAGCTAATCCAGCCTGTGCCATTCAACCGCACCTTGCGGGATTTTGCGTGGCCGCTTATGCGGCGTGGCAACCAGTTCAATAAACGCCGCGAGCTCCCGCTGCTTACGAGCAGAGAGCTTTCTGCAGGCCCGCTTCAGTGTAGTCATCACTTCCGGTTCTTCGGGCAGTTCCGGCTGCGGTTTCTGTCTTGTGATAATCAGGCAGTCCGGCAGCCAGCTGAAGGCGGGCGGCGATATGAGCCTGGAGGCGTCGCGTGACATCCTGCTGCAGTCGGCGCAGAACACCCGGAGTACCGACAGTAAGAACAGCAGCAAAGGCGGCAGCGTCGGGGTCGGCATCGGCGTGGGGTCGGGCGGCTACGGCATCACGGTGTCGGCGGGCGTGAACGCGGCGAAGGGCAGCGAAAAGGGCAACGGGCTGACGCACAGCGAAACCACGCTGGACGCGGGCAGCCGGCTCAGCCTGACCAGCGGGCGCGACACGACGCTCACGGGCGCGCAGGCAAACGGCAACAGCGTGAAGGTGGACGCGGGCCGCAACCTGACGCTGACCTCGGAGCAGGACAGCGACCGCTATGACGCGAAGCAACAGAGCGCCAGCGCGGGCGGCAGCTTCACCTTCGGCTCAATGACCGGGTCGGCGAACGTGAACGTGAGCCAGGATAAAATGCACAGCAACTGGCAGAGCGTGGCCGAACAGACCGGGATTTATGCGGGTCAGGGCGGCTTTGACGTGACCGTGGGTGAGCACACGCAGCTGAACGGCGCGGTTATCAGTTCCACTGCCACCGCCGATAAGAACCGGCTCGACACCGGGACGCTGGGGTTCAGCGACACAGAGAATCATGCGGAATATGAGGTCGAGCACCAGAGCGTGGGCATGAGCACCGGCGGCGGCATCGGCGGGAACTTCGCCGGTAACATGGCGAACGGGGTGCTGTCGGGGCTGAGCGGCTCGGACAGCGCGGACTCCACCACGAAGGCGGCGGTGAGCGAAGGCACGATCGTTATCCGCGATAAGGAAAAACAGGCTCAGGACGTTGCAGATTTAAGCCGCGACGTGGCGAATGCGAATCCGGGTCTGGACGTCATCTTCGACAGGGAGAAAGAGCAGAACCGGCTGAAGGCGGCTCAGCTGACAGGCGAAATCGGGGCGCAGGCGGGCGATATTGCGCGGACGCAGGGCCAGATAGCGGGCCTGAAGGCGCAGCAGGACCCGGCAGCACTGGCGGCCGCCAGGGAAGAGCTGGCCGGAAAAGGGAAGCTGAACCCGACGTCAGATGAAATAGCGAAACAGGCTTACGACACGGCGATGAAGCCGTTCGGCACGGGTTCGTCCCTTCAGCAGGGCATCAGCGCGGTAACGGCGGCGGTGCAGGGCCTGTCGGGCGGGAACGTGGCGCAGGCGATAAGCGGCGCGTCCGCGCCGTACCTGGCGACGGAGATACACAGGCTGACGGAAGGCAAACCTGAAGCGCACGCGATGGCACACGCGGTACTGGGTGCTGTAACCTCTTACGCATCCGGCAACTCAGCGCTGGCGGGTGCAGCCGGAGCGGTCAGCGGTGAGCTGATGGCGAAGCTGGTGATGAACCAGTTGTATCCGGGCAAAGCGGTCGGTGACCTGAGCGAGACGGAGAAACAGCAAATCAGCGCCCTTGGGACGCTGGCGGCGAGTCTGGCCGGCGGTGTAGTGGGAGACAGCACGGCGGATGCTGTTGCGGGTGCGCAGGCGGGTAAGAACGCGGTTGAGAATAACCTGCTGGGTGGCAGTGAAGAATCACAGGCTGCGTGGATACGTCAGCATGGTGTCGATATGGCGAGCTGTTCTGATAATCCTGCCGGAAGCGCATGTCAGAAAGCAAAAAATGAACATGATGCGGTAGGGTTAGCGCTGGCTACAGGCAGTGTTGCTCTCCTGCCTGGTGGTGCTCAGACTATGTGGGGGCTTGGTGCTGGCGCTAATGCGGGGATTAGCTACTGGGCGGATGGAGCAATTGATCCAGCTAATGCGGCTATTGCAGGCTGGGTGAACGTTATCAGTATGGGCAATGGCCTTGCGAGTACAGTCGGCTGGAATGCCGCAGGTGGTGCGCTGGGTAATTGGATTGATGACAAAGACCCACTGTCTGGTGCGCTCATCAATGGTGCTGGTTCTGGTATCGGCTATGGCATTGGTAAAGGGCTCTCATGGGGAGTGAATGCCGGGACAAACTGGTGGAAAGGTGGTTGGGATCCGAAGTTTAATCCGACTTTGCAAAAGTATACTGAGATTAAAGGCGATTTTGGCATATCAAAAGAAGTAACACCCAGTAACATTCCTGGCAGTTTTGGCGACATTGGAGCGTCTTTCTCTTCCGAGTATGGAGGGAAAAAACTCGAACCAATCATTGAGAATAAATTGAAATGAAAATCTTCAATGAGAAAATATTAAATCTGCTGATTCTATTTATCGGTTGTATGCTGGGGATTGTGGTTAGTTTCCTGTGTATATCCTTGTCTATAGACATTTTAGTTTGGATGCTAACAGGATCTTTCGATTTGACAAAAGCCGATATACTTAAAATCATTAAAATTGGTTTTGTGATTGGTACTTTCACTGGTGTTGTTTTTGTTATTGCCAGGCTATTTAAACTAAAAGGATTTTAGAGTGAAGATAGGATAAAATTTCATCCACAGAGTTGGGATTGTTGTTGAGAATAACTACCTTAGCTACGACGAGGCTCATGCTTTTGACAGAGAAATGACTGCCTGTCGTAAAGCCGGCCGTGAATGCGGAGATATTCAGAACAAGTATGCTGTAATAAGTGCTGATAATCGACTGAAATTGCATATTGATATAGCTGCGGATCCTCTGACTGCTCTGTCCGGAGAAGATAAATGGAATATTGAGGGCGGACTCAGCGCGGCAGGTCGGCCTGGCTGGCTGTATGGTTCGCTGGAAAATTAGGACGTGAAGAACTACGTCACTGAAAGTAACAGCTATGACCTGAACTATCTGAACAACAACACATCGAAAGGTGATAAGGCTCTGGCTTTCTTTGGGGAGCCAGAAAATTACTGGGGTACGGTAGCGGGAGCGGGTTCGTTGTTAACGTCATCAGCCACGCTGACGGAAAAATTTGTTAGTGCCGGGCTCAGTTACGGGGCAAATGGGGCTGTCCAGGTTGCAACCGGCAATACCGGTGAGAAGTTCGATTATCTCAGTTTCATGATGTCAGGCTTAACCGGTGCAGGTACAGCCGGGAAAGGATATTACGCTAACCAGTTGTTGGGTGCCGGTAGTGCTTACATGAGCAGTCAGATTGAAGGCCAGTACAGTACTGCATCAGTATTGGGTAGCATGGCTGGTACAGGACTTGGCTATAATATTGGAGCTTCAATTACTAATAAGTTTGAATCACAATACATCAAAAACCAGCTTGGAATGGACGCCAGCAAAAATGCCTTAAAATACTCTGAATCATCTTTTGGTCCCGGATATTTACTTAAAGGTGGTGAAATGAGCTCCATTCCAGGGATTGCTGGCGGATCTGTTGGTTCGTTAATGTCGGAAGGTGCAAGTAGTGGAGTTCAGCAAGAAGTTAATGGAGGTGGTAAATGAACCGTCCTCTATTAGAACTTATTAAGCTAATATTTATTTTTTCTGCGACTTGCTCTATAGGAATGGTTGTTAGTATCTGGCTTATCGCACGAAATCCCATCGCTCTAACTGTATATATAAAGTATGGATGTATTGGTGCTGCAGTTGGGGTTTGGATCGATGCTGGAATTTGGTTGTTATTCTATCTGCAAGTACGACGACACTTTCGTAAGTAGTTATTGGGCTTTGTTGAATAAATCAGATTTCGGGTAAGTCTCCCCCATAGCGGGTTGTGTTTTCAGGCAATACGCACGCTTTCAGGCATACCTGCTTTCGTCATTTTGTTCAGCGCCCGCACCATCACCAGAGCCTCTGCTACCTGGCCATCGTAATCACGCAGCGTCAGTGAACCCCCGAACAGCTGTTTTACCCGGTACATTGCCGTTTCCGCTATCGAGCGACAGTTGTAATCTGTTGTCCATTTCCACCGCGCATTACTCCCGGTCATTTGCTGATTGGCCACTGCACGGTT